>Ga0257118_1001877_pt1 | contig 11101 bp, 13 predicted proteins | sample SI112_150mmetaG_FD_190156 | JGI IMG/M metagenome (GOLD analysis project Ga0257118, IMG submission 190156) | Marine microbial communities from Saanich Inlet, British Columbia, Canada - SI112_150m | ecosystem: Environmental > Aquatic > Marine > Inlet | place: Canada: British Columbia | collected...
CCGGTCCGGTGCCCAGAGGGCGGGATAGGTCATCCCTTCCTCGATGGCGGGCGTCGGGTCCATCAGGGTCCCGCGCAGCAACTCCGAGGGGTTGAGTTGTTCGATGTTGAGCGCCATGCGGCGTCCCTTTCGTTAAGGCCCCGCTAGGGGCGCTCATGGTCAGGCGTAGGTCAGGGTCAGGTCGCAGGGGATGGACGCCAGCGAGCCGCCGCCGTTGTTGTCGATGACTCGCGACACGAGGCGCAGGTTCCCGGCCAGCACGCCGGTCGAATCGGTGACCCGGATCGTCGCCGCGCCGTTCGCGTCGGTCGTCCAGATGAGCGTGTCGACGCCGCCCACGCTGTCGCTGACCTCGGCACCCACGCCGACCTCGTTCAACTGGCCGTTTCCGCCCGCGCCGAACACCGCCATGTTGTCGGCGTAGACCTGCGAGATGCAGCGGGTGACCGCGCTGATGTTGTTCCCGTCGGCGTCGGTGACCTGCATCACGACGTCGATGGCGTTGGCGGCGGGCACGCCCTCAGCGCCAGCCGTGCCGACGATGGTCGCGATCTGCGTGTTCAGCGCGCCGACCTCGGCCTCGCTGAGCAACTGCACGGTGATGAACTCGCCCGCGCCGCTCGGGTCAGCGCCGCCCGAGGGCAGCCACTTCGCGAGCAGCTTGTTCGTGCCCGCCGTGAAGGGGACAGCCTGCCCGGTCGCGTTGGAGGTCAGCAGGTAGTGACCCGCCGTGGTCCGCACGAGCGCCTGACCGACCTGCACGCGAGCGATGCCCTTGCAGGTCAACTGAATCTCGTCGCCCGCCGCGTCGGCCGCTTCGACCGAGACGCCCATGAGGCGCTCGCCCGCCGCCGAGGTGAAGGTGGAGATGGTGTTGCCGGTCGCGATGTCGATGCGACAGAACACGCCCTCGGCGATGGCCGCCGAAGCGGTCGCGCCCGCCATGTCGATCTGCTCACGGTTGTCGTGAGGGTGGATGCCGCTGCTCACAGGTTGACCCCTTCGCCGAACGCCACGCGGGCGAGGTTGATGTTCTCAGCCTTGACGGTGCTCAGAGCCGCGCCGAAGGACAACTTGTTCGCCGTCGCGCGCTCGCTGGCGAGGCGGGACAGTTCGGCGATGGCTGCCGACTTCTCGTCGGCAGCGGCCTCGCTGTCGGACTCGGACCCGACGAGCGAGGACCCGGCGGGCGGGCCGACCCGGATGACCGCGCCGTCGGGCAGCGCCTCGATGACACCGACCGCGCTCGCGAGGCCGGGGCCTCCGTCGCGCGCGAGCAGCATCGTGGGCTCGTCGATGGTGTAGTCGGCGGGCAGCGCGCCGCGCGCCTTCGCCTCGTCGACGACCCGCGCCAACTCGGCGGCATGGTCGGGACGGGAGCGGGCGGCGAGCGCCGCGCTCGCGAGGTCCTTGCCCTCACCTCCACCCAGGAGCGACACGCGGAACATCGCGCGCTCGGCGCCCTCGACGTTATGCTCGTCGAGCAGGGCGTCGGCGGCGGACTCGCGGCCGAGGCGCAGGCGGTCGACCTCGGCGCGCTTGAGCACGTCGGCCTCGTCGAGCCGCGCGATGATGGTCGTCACCACCGCGCCCTCGTCGACATCGGCCGCGAGGTCGAGGCGGGACAGCAGCAAGCCGGTCGCCTCGGAATCGCGAGCCAGCAGCAGGTTTTCGGTCGTCATCGGTTCCTCCAGGGGCTCGCCAGTCGGCGACTTGCTAGGAATCGTAGCGCCCGCTGCATCGAGTAGCAACGAGCCCTCGGGCGTCTCATCGTCGGCGGCGCGGCTGAGCGCGAGCGACAGGGGCTCAAACGACTCGCGAAGCGTGCCCTCGACAGGGGCTCCGTCGGCCTCGAACCGCTCGCCGTCCCTGCGAAACGGGAGGCTGAACACGCGCGGGGCGTCGACGTAGTGATACGGGCAGACCTTCACGAGCGCGCGGTCGGCCGTGTGGTCGAGCAGGTGCGCGTAGGTCCTCACCGACTCGTCGTCTGCGGTCGGTCGGTGGATGCCCATCGCGGCGAGGGCTTCGAGCGCCATCGACTCGACCGACGCGCGAAGCGCCTGCGCACCGCCAGCACCGAGCGGGCCGACATCCTGAGCGAGCATCAGCGGCGTTCCGGCGCGCTCGCCGCGCGCGAGCATCACAGGCGCCATGCGGTCCTGACGAGGCGCGTTGGTGAGGCTCACGACCTCAATCCACGCCTTCGCCAACTCGTCGCCGGTCGTGGTGTGGCGAAGCGGGCTCATGTGCAGGCACGGCGAGATGCGCAGCGAGTTGCCGCGCCCCTCGTCATCGCCCTGGTGACCCTCCACGAAGTCGAGCCCGGTGCGGTTGAGGTGAGCGACCGCCCAGACCTCGCCCGCGTCCTCGTCGAACTCGAAGCCGTCGACGGTGCCGAAACTGCGACGACGCTCGGCCGGGACGGACTGGTCGGACAGCGCGCGCTCGATGCCGTGGTCGAGGCTGAGCGCGATGGCGTTGCCAGCGTCCACGAATGCGTTGGCACCGCGCGCGGCCTCACGAGCGAGTTCGGCTGTGATTTCGCCCACCCGGTCACCCGACGCCGGGTCGTAGATCGGGCCGACCCGCATGATGTGGATCCGCTTGCCGTCGCCCAACTCCTGCGCGTCGCCCGCGAGGAACAGCGGCGCGGTATGGTCTGCGTCCTGGGTCATCTCAGGTGTCCGTTTCAGGCGGCGTGACGCCGCGCTCTACAAGCCGGTTCACGGTCGCGGGCGCTGCACCTGGGCGGCGAGCTTCGCGCTGTCCCGCCTCGGTGTTCTGGCGACCTCCCGCGGCTGCGGCGAGACGGTCGAATCCGCTCGGCGCAGCGTCGTCGTCGAGCGGATCGAGCCCAAGCTGCGCGCGTGCCTTCTGCTCGTCGGCAATCTGCGGGGTGATGATGCCCGCGCCGACCATCGCGACGAACGACTCAGGGTTGCGCATCCACTCGGGCACCTTGACGCCCTCGAATCCGATCCACGGGTACTCGCTCGGGTCGAGCTTGGCGAAGTTCGCTTTGAGGAACCGCGTCACCGACTGGCGGTTGAGCGCGCGCGTGAGCCACTGCACCCACTCGTAGATTGCACCGACCACGACGTCGGCCTGGGTCTGCACCATCGAGCGACTGCCGCCGTCACCCTGCCGCCCCTGCGTGATGAACGCGACAAACAGCGCCTCGGCCTGCACGCGCTGATGGTGCCCGATGGACGCGAGCAGCGGCGCGGGGTCGTATGCGCCGACGCCACTGCCGCCCATCTGCTTGACCGTCCACCAGTCGTTTCTGACGAAGTGAGCCGCGTTGTAGCTGTCGAGGGACATCAGGGTCGCGGCCATCGAGGCGTGCTCATCCTCGACGAGTTCGTCGATGTCCTTGGACGTGTCTGTCTTGGCGTTCGCGGTCAAGAACTTCTCGACGTCGAGCGCGGCGTCGAAGGTGCCGACCGCGTATCGGTGCGCGGCGACGTCCTCTTGCCGGTATCGCGCCTGCTCTGAGCGCCAGTTCGGGTACAACGCGCGCAAGAGGCTCACGCCGTCAAACCCGCCCTCGCCCTCGTCGAGCACGAGCCAGAGCGTCTCTCCCATCGGGAGCACCGGCCGGTGCTCGCTGCTGAGCCCCACGCTGTACCCGGTCGGCTGCTGAACGATGCCGACGAGGCGCTCACTCTGGTCGATGATGTATCGGTCGTAGCTGACCTGCTGACGTCGGTGGAACGACGGCCAGTAGAGTTTCGCGTCCTCGTCCCACCGCCACGACTCGCTGAGCGCCGCGTTGCCGTAGAACGCCGACGAGAACATCTCGGCGAGCAGTCGGTCGGGGCTCATGTTGAGCCGCCCGCCGCTGTCGGCGTGGTCGCCGATGCCGAACGCCTGCTCAAGCGCCTCGGCCGCATCTTCTGAGGTGTTCTCGCGACGGGGAACGGTGAGCGTGACGCCCGTGACGCCGTTCGTCAGGAGTCTCCGGCCCATCGCAATCACGGGCGACTTCATCATCTTGCGATAGACGCGAGCCCGCGAGCGGTTCGACCGGAGCGCGCTGTTGTGCTCCCATTCGTGGTCGGTGGTTGTCCCGCTACTGAGCGGGATGCCGACGAGCCCAGACGGGCGCTCAGGGAGCACTGAGGGCAGGTCCCGCAGGGCATCGCTCAACTCGGGCGTTACGACGGTTCGGCTCATCGCCGACAAGAGTACAGCCGCCCACGTCGGCTGTCACGCGGTCAGGTCGACGGCACCGCGCCGGGCAGCCCCGCCTCGACCAACTCCGCGTTCCATGCCGCGTTGAACTGGTCGATGGCCCCGCTGACGCCCGACGCGGCGTTGAGGTCGACGCCCGCCTTCTCGGCGACATAACTCGGCGAGCAGTACGCGCCGACATTGCCGGGGCCGCGCCACAGGCTGACCCAGCGTCGGTCGCCGAGCTCCAGGCGCACGCTCATCAGCCGTGAGCCCACCGAGACGCCGAGGTCACGCGCCACGCCGACGAGCATGATGGGCGGGCCGACCACGAAGTCGACGCCCTCGATTCGCGCGGTGATTTGCCGGTTGCTGTCGATGTCGATGCTCATGGTTCGACCCCTCCCTGCGTGTTGTTGTAGTGAATCAGACCGCCAACGAGGCCAGTCCCCGGCGGGCAGCCCGTTCTCATGTTCTCGTCGGAGGCGTCCCACCCGGCGCGCGCATCAATCCCAACCATCTCGTTGCGCGGGTATCCGAGGCTCTGATGCGACCACCCGTGCGCGTAGTTGCGGCGACCCTCGTCAGGGTCGAGCGACTGCTCGCCATCGGCGTCGCACTGCACCGCATCGACAGTGCGAGCCGCCCGCCTCATCGCAGCGACCGCGCGCGGTCCAATCTCCCGCCGCTTCGCGGGCGCGCAGTCGGGGTTGAGGCCCCCGAACTTCGCCGCGAGCGAGTCGCAGGACTTCGCGTCCCGCTTCATCTGCTGGCGGGCGGCAAGCTCCAGCCACCCGAGTTCGTCTGCTGTCATCCTGTCCTCCGTGGGGCCGTTGCGTCCCAGACGCCCGAGGGCGTTTCGCCTCGCCGCCGCGAGGCTCGTCAGTGGGTCAGGGCTTCGGCAGGTTCGCCATCAAGAGGGCGACCGTCAGCGCGTGGTGGACGCGGCGCATCTCGTTGAGGCTGCCGCTCATCGCGACCGGGAACTCAGCGGCGGCCGTGACGTCGGGCGAGGGGATGAACCCCGCCTTGGTCATGCCCTCGACCTCGTTGCCCATCCGGTGAAAGTCGGCCGTCTCGGTCGCGGCGATGGCGCGGACCAGACCGATGAACTCGCGCGGGCTGAGCGTGATGCTGTCGTTCTTGATGACCATGTTCGGCTCCTGTCGTGGGGGCGTTCGTTGCCCCGTGTGATTCCTTTATACGCGCGGCCTAATGCAGAGTCTAGCGTTTTCTTTCGGTGCTCTGCGTTTTCTCGTTCGTCTCGACAATCGGGTCGTCGCACGGGTCTGCGTCGGCGAGCGTCTCGTGCCTGACCTCGACGCACGACAGGATCCCGCCCGTCCACTCACCGAGACGAACGCGGGCACAGACGGGCAGGGGCGGCGCTCTGTAGCCGTGGATGCGGACGCCCACTACAGCACGGCGCGGGCTGGCAGATGGGGCACCATTACCCCAGAGGGGTTGCCGCCAGCCCGCGCCAGAATCATAGGCGTCGACATCAGAACCACTCTCGCGCCGCTCGGCGGACGGGCCGAGGCGGCAGTCCTGCCACCACGCAGACGACGACGACCGACGCGGCGGCGGTGCAGGTGATGGCGACGACCGCGACGACCCCGGCCGCCTGTCGCGACTCGCGCGCCACTCTGCGAAGGTGGCGAAGCTCGCGCATCATCGAGTCGGCTCAGCGCCGAGCGACGACCCGCACGCGGGGCAGGTGCCCACCGGGCACTCAGGCGCGAAGAACCCGCCGTCAGTCGGCAGGTCGTCGACCGTGCCGACCCAGGAGCAGCGGGGGCACTCCACCCGGCCCTCGTCCTGCGCCTCGGCATCGGCCAGCGCCTCAATGCATCGAGCCAGCGCGCGCTCGTCGCCTTCGAGGGCATCGACTGCCATCTCGTACTGTTCGAGGTCGCCTGCCGCGCGGGCCTCGTTGCGTAGCGCGCGAAGTCGCGCAGTTGTGCCGCCGTGCATTGTCTATTCTCCGTGGGTCGTTGCGTCCCAGACGCCTCGCGGCGTTTCGGCCCATGCCGGGGCCTCGTCAGTGGGCTATCGACCATCGTCGGCACGGCTGGCGAGTCGCAGGCGGCGCGGTGATGCTCCAGCACCCGTCGTCGTCGCCTCGGCGCAGCGGCAGCGCGGCGTCGAGCATCGACAACCACGCGCCCGCGAGGCTCGACGCCCACCCTTCGTGCTCGCAGGACTGATACGCCATCGAGCGCATCGCCTTGTCGAGCCCGGCCGCGCTCAGCGGTGCGGCCTCCCACGCGCGAATCTGCTGCGCGGTCGGCGGGTGCGGGACGGTCGGCTCGTGGTGCGAGTAGCGGGCGTCCACCGACGCGGCGTTCTCGGCGGCGAGGGCGCGAGCGCAGCCGATGGCCTGCTCGATGGTCAGGGGCGTCAGGGCCATCGCCGAGCCGACGATGGCGGCGATGTGCTCGGGGTGATGCTGGAAGGCGCTCATGTTCTGCTCCGGGTCGTGGGCGCTTCGTGCGCCGTGTGAGTCCTTTATACGCGCGGACTAGCGTGGCGTCTAGCGCTTATTTGTATGCGGCTGCGTTTTCTCTGAACGGCGCTCAGCGGTCGGGGTGGCCGAGCGCGACGGGGGCGACCTCGCGTTGCCGCTTGCGGAGGGCGCGCGCCGCGTCGGCGATGCTGCCGACGGTCGGCCAGCGGAAGTTGATGACGAAGTAGCGCAGGGCGTCCATCGCGTGATCGTGTACGTCATCCTTGCGCGGGACCTCACCCCGCGCCCCGTCGCTCCAGCGGTAGCTCGTGATGGACTTCGCGAACGACCGCCCCTCCCCGTCGAGGCCGCGGCGCCAGAGCTTCGGACAGCAGAGCAGCGACCGAGTGCCGTCGGCGGTGCAGATGCGCCGCTGCGTGACCCTGATTCCGTTCAGGATGTTGACCCGCTCGCCCGTCGTCGTCGTCGCGAGCCTGATGCCGAGCCCGCCGAACTCGGGCCGCTCGGCGACCTCGCTCAAGTCGGTCGTGAGGTGCTCGCCCTTGCTGTACCGCTGCCCTCCTGCCTTGTCGCCCGCGCCGCCGTGCAGAAGCATCGTCACCGACTCAGGCTGTGACCGGGCGTAGCGCGACGGCCATGCGTGCCGCCGCACCATGCCGCAGGCGTCGTGGATGCTGGCGTCGTCGGGGTGCGCCTCGGCCCACACGACGTCACACCCGTCGGGGCCAAGCGTCGGGTCGTGGCTGATGATGAGCGCGGACGGCGAGCGGACGCCGAAGTCCATCGTGACCCAGGTTCGCATCGACGGGTCTGGCACCCACCCGTCGGGCGCGAGGTTGCCAGCCGGGAACGCCGTGTCACGCCACGACGAGTACACCGCGCCCTCGGGCGGCTGCGGGCGGCACAGCACGTTTTCCTCGAACTCGCGACGGCTCAGGGTCCTCACCCAGTCGTCGTAACCCGGCAGGTGCTCGCGGTTGCAACTGCTCGGCGCGTGGAAGCTCACGCCGCCTCGGTCGGCCGCGAACTTGACCCACCAAGCGCCGAAGCGCGGCTTGCCCAGCAGCCCGAGCTGAGGCGGGCTGCCCGAGCGGATTCGCCCGAGCGCCGCCTTGGCGGGCTCGTCGTCGTGCATCGCGTTGCACTCGTCGATGAGCATCCACCCGAGATCGGGTCCCTCGAATGAGTTGGCCGACTTGTCCTGTGTGCTGTGCCGCTTCCAGCTCATCGCGAACACGAGCGTTTCAGCGCCGCCGTAGACGGGCGACACCCAATGCGGCGCAGGAGCGCCGCCGATAGCGCCTCGGAACCTCCAGCCGATAGGCTCCAGAAGCTCGCCAATCTCCCGGCCGATGGTCTTCCCTCCTCGCCCCATCGAGTCGGTCGCGTAGCCGCCCGCGACTCCCGGCTGAGTCTCGGCCTGCATCTGCATCATCTGGGCGATGAGCCGGGTTTTGCCGATGCCCCATCCGCCCATCGCGGCGACGACCGGGTGATGGGGCCGAGCGAGCCAGAGCGCGAGGAACTTGCGCTGAAAGCGGTTCAGCGACCAGAGGTTGGACCGGGCCTGCTCGGCGCTCACTGCGCGGCGTCCTCGACGTCGAGCGCCATCAGGTCATCGTCCTGCGCCTCGGTGAACCCGGACGATCGCAGGCTGTCGAGCATCTGGAGCGCGGGCGACTGCGGCAGGGCCTCGACCACGCCCACGTCCTCGGCGATAGCGGCGTCCCCGAAGGTGCCGGGGAAGTTGACCTTGAGCAGCCATTGATAGGCTCGCCAGTCCTGCTTCGCGTCGGCGAGTTGTTGGAGTTTGACGAGCCATCGAGTCCCCGCAATCTCGCGCGCCCTCATGGCCGCGTCGTAAAAGTCGCGGTAGATTCCCGTCTCCTGCGCCTTCCCCTTCGCCATCCATAGCGCGCTCGTGCGCCTTCCGAGCCCGGCGACCGCCTCGGCCATTGCCTGCGTTGCGCCGCCCTCGATGGCCTTGCAGAACCGCGCCTGCGTGTCTGCGGTCAGTAGTGTCGGGCGGCCCTGCATCAGTCCTCTTGTGCACGCTCCGTTGCGACCTCTGCGAAGGTGCGGCCGTCACCGTCGAGCGTGGCCTGCTTGCCCGTGAACGCCTCCCAGCGCAGCACCGCGACGTCCACATAGGCTGCGTCGATGTCGATGGCGCGGCACGCGCGCTCGCACGTCTCAGCGGCGATGATGGTCGAGCCAGAGCCGCTGAACGGCTCGTAGACCACATCACCCGGCTTGCCGTGGTTCCGCATCGGGCGGCGCATACACTCGACGGGCTTCTGTGTGCCGTGGACGGTCGCGGCGTCCTCGTCGCCGTTCTGCAGCGGGACGTTCCAGATCGTCGTCTGCTTCCGGTCGCCACACCACTTCGCAGTGCGCCCCTTGCGGACGCCGTACCAGCACGGCTCGTGCTGCCAGTGGTAGTGCCCCTGACTGATGGCGAAGCGCGGCTTTGACCACACGATGTTCGCGCGGATAAGGAAGCCGGTGTCGACGAGCCCCTCGTAGAACGAGGCGGAGTTGAGCGAGGCGTGCCAGACGTATGCGACGTCGCCCTCAAAGAGCGCGTAGACCTCGCGCCAGTCCGCGCGGTCGTCGTTGGAGACCTTGCCCATCCTGTCGCTGTTGTTGAGTCCGGTATCGGCACGCCAACTGGGGTCGTACTCAACCCCATACGGCGGGTCGGTGACCATGATGAACGGTGCCGCCCCATCGAGCGCCTTCGCCACGTCCGCCGCGCTGGTCGAGTCGCCGCAGAGCAGCCGGTGCTCACCCAGCACCCAGAGGTCGCCAGCCACGCTCACTGGCGTCGCAGGCACCTCGGGCACGTCGTCTTCGCCATCCTGCGGGTCGACCTGCTGCGGGCCGAGCAACTCGTCGAGGCAGAGTTCCTCGAATAGCAGCGGTTCCGCCTCGGCAATCTCGTCGAGCAGCGCGCCGAGGTCGTCGGTGAAGTCGCCGCTGATGTGCGGGTTGTTGAGCGCGACGTTGAGCGCCTTTTCCTCGCTCGGCGACAGGTCGACGAGCACCACGTCGACGTCTGTGACCCCCTCCGACTGCAACACCTTGAGGCGCTGATGCCCGCCAACAACGATGCCGGTCCGCTCGTTCACGATGATGGGCTGCACGAGCCCAAAGCGCGTCACAGAGGCACGCAACCCGGCGAGTGCGACCTCGCTGATGGCGCGCGGGTTGTACTTCGCAGGGGTCAGCGACTTCACAGACCTGCGCTCGATTTTCGTCTCTTTCACGCTCGACACCTCCATACGCACACCTTAGCGCCAAGCGCGGCGCGAAACTAGAACGCGAACCCGGCCTGCCCGGTCGCGGCCTCGACGAGCGCGGCGCGCAGTCGCGCTCGCTCAGCCGACCTCGGCACACTGTCGCTGATGTAGAACCGCCCGCCCCTGCTCTGCGGCAGGAAGGCGGCCCCGTACCGCTGGATGTCGACGTCGAGCCGGGCGAGGGCATGAGACGGGCGCGGCGGGTCTGCCGGGCCGAACAGGTCGCCGCTGCCCATCGGGTCAGGCCGACGGCGCGGCAGCCTCTCGATGTCGCCGAGGCTGATGCTCGTGCTCACCGCGCTCGCCAGTAGACGTCGGCGTGATGGTCGCGGCCTGTGCCCGTGCGCTGGTCGCGCCAGTCGTACTCACCGAGGGTTCCGATTTGGCTCGGCTGTTTGAGCCCGGCAGGGATGGACGAGTCGCCGCTGAATTTGTAGTAGAGCGCGGTCCCGTTGCCGGGTGTCCCGCTGTAGGGGTGGAACTTGACCACGATCTCGTCAGCCGCCTCGACTGTGACCGTCCACGTCCCGCCCGCGCAGGGGAACGACCGCGAGCCCGGCGTGAACTGGCACTGGAGCACGACCCCGTTGACCGTCAGCGCCGCTCCTGCGGGCTCGTTCTGCCAGTAGACGTTCAGCGCGAGGATGGGCTTGGCGTCGCCGTTGCGAATCACCCCGAACGCGCGGTTGACGTACCACGGCGAGGCGCAGACGCCGCCGTCAGCCTGCGCGCACGGCATCGGCACGTCAGAGTCGGTGTCGCACATCGTCGCGCCGCCGAGCGGCAGGCAGAGCACCAGCAGCACCCCGACCAGAAAGGACCTCATCATCATCTCCCCAGCGGGCGCGGCCCGCATGTCAATCGAACAGGTCAGGCGTCACGACCTCGGGCACGCCCGCCAGCCGCAGCGCCTCGTCGACATTGCGGCGCAGGCTCGGGTCAAGGTCTAGCCCCGCGCCGAGCAACCAGACGCGGGCGTGCTCACCGTGCGCGGCGAGCAGGTCTGCCGCGAGCTTGAGGTGTCGCCACCGAGGCGACGAGCCGCGAGCCCACCCGGCGAGGGCGGCGCGGTACTCGTCGACGCTCGGCACGGGCTCAGTCGCGATGTCGTCGTCGCGCGCGGCCTCGATGCGACCGACGTACTCTCGGCGGCGGC
>Ga0257118_1001895_pt1 | contig 11029 bp, 5 predicted proteins | sample SI112_150mmetaG_FD_190156 | JGI IMG/M metagenome (GOLD analysis project Ga0257118, IMG submission 190156) | Marine microbial communities from Saanich Inlet, British Columbia, Canada - SI112_150m | ecosystem: Environmental > Aquatic > Marine > Inlet | place: Canada: British Columbia | collected...
TCAACATCAAATACAGTAGAACTTGAGATTTCAGGAGAAATTGAACAATACTTAGGAACAACAAGACTTGTTTTGACAATAATTTATCCAGATGATTCTGAAATAAGTTATGATATTCGTGTTGTAGGATCTGGACCGTTCTCTAAAACATTTACAGTTGATGAAAGTTGGGATTTTGGAGAATACATCATTTATGGAAAATATGGAGAAATTAGTTTGGAGAGTACGTCATTTACAATTGAAAAACCATATGATCCTAGAACAGATGTAAAAGCAGAAGTAATAGAACCCTCACCACAAATTGAATCAAAAGAAACCATTGTGGAATCTAACAAATTAGAAATCCCAGCATCATTTGTTGATCAAACAAAAGATCCTCAGTCATATGTAGACAGATATGAAAACGAGGCAAGCTACAAGAAATGGTTTGATGATAATTATTCAGAGTATTCTTCAATTTATCAAGCAGTGGGATTAGAATCTTCAACATGTGGTACAGGAATCAAGTTAGTAAATGGAGAATGTCAATCAATCCTAACTAATACTATTGATGCATATAGATCAACAAATATCAAAAATTTTCCAGATCCTAAAAAATCTCCAGAATATTATGTTGAAAGATATAATTCAGAAACTGAATATAAAAAATGGTTTGATTCATTATTTCCCAATGAATCTATTGAAAGTATTGTAAATTATAAAAAAACCCACATTGAGGAGTTTCCAGATAATTCCAAATCTCCTGAATATTATGTTGTAAAATATTATTCTGAATATGTATACCAAAAATGGTTTGATGATAATTTTCCAAGGGAAAGTATTTCAGATATTTTAGGCATAAATGAAGAAGATAGATCTACATTAATTTCTCAAGCTGCCAAACAATTTTCTAAGAAATATCAATATGGCAAATCAACTGAATTAATTAATCTAGCATTAACTATAGATCCAGACAATACAAATGCATTATTTGTTCAAGGTTGGAATTATTATAACGACTCTCAATTTTCAGCAGCATCAAATAATTTTTGGAGAATTTTGAAAATAGATCCTACACATGTGAATGCAACAACATCATATGCAGACATATTATTAGAAGAAAATAATTTATCAGGGGCTCTCAATTATTATGAAAAAGCATTGAAATTAGATCCTGATGATTTGTATGCATTATCTGGAAAAGGATCTGTATTGGTATTACAAAATAATCAAAAAGGCATGGAATACATAGACAAAGCCATAGAACTATACCCTAACATATCAACTGCATACTATCTCAAAGGATGGGCATTAGATGCTCTAGGAGAATACGATAATGCAATTGTATATTACAAAAAAGCACTTGAATTTGATCCTACAGATACTTATGCTCTAAACAATATCGGATGGATTTATGCTCAACAAGGAAAAAATGAGGATGCAAAATTGTATTTTGAAAAAGTGTTAGAAATTGATCCAAATGATGAATATGCATCAACCAATCTAAAATCAGTACAAGATGGAACCGTTGTTAAATCCGCAGCATATGAATCAAAATTGGAAGAGCAAAGAAAATCATCTACATTTCCTGAAGTAGTAGATAGTAGATGTGATCTTGTTTATTTAATTCTTAAAGCATATGATGTTAGTCCTTATGGTATTTTACCAAGTGATGAAACTATTGAAAAAATGCAATTGAAAACTGAAGAATATCAACAAAGAATTTCAGATGAGCCGTGGAAAATGGAGGAGATTACATCAGATTATAATTATCAGTTAAAAATAATGTTAGTCGATTCTCTTATGAAAAAATTCAATATTGATAAAAAATTTAGAACAGGAATGTTTGATTTAGTTAAAACTGTAGGGGTATTAGATCAAGATTATGCAAGAGGTCTTTTTCAATTAGACCCTGAAGAGTATGGGAAAGATGTAGAATGTGGAAAATTATTGAAATTACATTATTTTGACACACTAAATGATATCAACATAGCAACATATGGTGCAAGTAATGCAAAGAAAATTGAAACTGCAATTGATGAAGCTATAAAAAATGCTGAAAGTAAAGAATCATCTAATCCAATTACAATATCTAGTTCTAAAACAGGAAATACAGGTTCGGGTGGAGGTTGTCTAATTGCAACAGCTACATACGGTTCAGAATTAGCCCCACAAGTACAACAGTTACGAGAATTACGGGATAATTCACTATTATCTACTGAATCAGGCACAAATTTCATCAATTCATTCAATGATGTTTACTATTCATTTTCACCATACATTGCAGATTACGAAAGAGAAAATCCAGTGTTTAGAGAGATGGTCAAAGTTGCAATTACTCCGATGATTACTAGTCTGTCCATTCTAAATTTTGTTAATATGGATTCAGAAAGTTCAGTATTGGGATATGGAATTAGTTTGATAATTTTGAATGTTGGAATGTATTTTGTAGCACCTGCCATGTTGATTGTTGGGATTAGCAAGAAATTCTAAATCATCTATTATTGAATTATAATTTCAATTTGAATACTTGATAGTATTGATTTTGATTTACCAATTCATAATGTTTTTCTAAAATATTCCTATTGTCTAACCAGAACTCTACTGCATTAACTGCATCTGAATCTGGTTCTATTCCAATTACTATCCATTTGTTGTACTCCCATGGTTCTTTGAAAAATGATTTAGACAAAAATGATTCAATTCCTTCATTGAAATCTTTCAAATCTACACCTGATGAAATCATTACTCTGTGTGCTTGCGATGATCCAGTCATAATGAGAATTTTTCCATCATCATAATTCTCATAAAGAAAATCTGATGTTTGTTTTGCATATGGTGACTGCTTGTATATCCACCCACCATTTGCATCCAAATATGTTACAACACCAAAAGTTGGACTGATTAATTGAAATACAAATAAACTTGCAACTATGATTCCTAAAATTTTTTTCTTGTCTATTTTTTCTAGTTTCAATAACACTATTGATGCCAAAACAATAACTAGTGGTGTAAGAAATGTTGCAAAACGTGAATTAAACCACCATATACTCATCTCCCCTATTCCTACAAACATGGTAAATAGAGTAAATAAAACTGGCAAAGACATGAAAAAATAAACTGAATTTGGAATTGATTTTATTTTCTCTCTAAAACGTATGAAAAATCCTCCTGCAGCAAATAGCAGTAAAATAGGACCTGAAATCATTACTGCAGCAGCTCCATAGATGTAAAGTACATTTTGTGGTTGTAAATACAAAAAGTCTCTGTATGGTCTTTCTACAGCTTGTGATGCTGCTGCATAAAATTCTGCATTAGCAAATTCAAGAGGATCATCATAAATAATTTGATTCCATCCTATCCAAAATACGATCCCTGAAAACGAAACAAGTGAAATTAACACCAAAAAAATCACTCTTTTATCATGTCTATTTTTTAATGCAAATATTATTGAAAATAATACTAAAACTGGAGCAAGAATCCATGCTTCATATCTTGATAGTGTTGCAAGAGAAATAAAAATAGATGAAATTAAAATATATTTGAGATTGAAATTATCTTGTAATGTCCATTTTTGTAAAAAGTAAATTGATGCTACAAAGAACAATAAAAATGGGGCTTCAGTCATTGCAGTAATTCCCAAATATAACAAGTTTGGATTTGATGCATAAAGTAATCCACCTACAATTCCAATCCATGGCCGTTTAGTTTGTGTGAGGATAATTTTGTAAATTAAAACAGATGTCAACGCATGTAATGGTAAATTTACTAATCCTGCTAAACCTGAACTGAACAGAGAATCAATCAAGGAAAATGGTAACATCATTAGATGAGGTAGTGGCAACCAAACTGTTCCAATTTGTAGTATTCCTGGTTCGTTTGAATCTATTATTTTTCTTGAAATAAACAAATGAGATACAGCATCTCCATAGTATAGAAAAGAACTCTCATCTATCAAATACAGTATTCCGACTGAAACAATCCCCATTAGAATAGCTGCCATGAAAATTAATCCTGAAATTTTTTTGTTTTGTAGAACTAGTGACATTCTTTGATTCGTAAAATTCTAATTTAATAATGCTTCACAGCTAGTATGAAATAGGTCTATTTTGTAAGTTATTTTGATATTATTTGAAAGAAAATCAGGTTTCAGTCATTATTCCAACTTTTAACGAATCAGAAAATATTTGCAATGTATTAAAGTCGATAAAGGACTTTCTTCCTAAAATTGACATTGAAGCAATAGTTGTAGATGACAATTCTCCTGATGGTACGGGTAAAATTGTTGAAGATTATATTCAATCCATGAAAAATATTGCAGGCTATTCAATTTCTGTAATTCATAGAAAAGCCAAAGAAGGTTTGAGTTCTGCAATACTTGATGGATTAAGAAATTCTAATGGTGATACTATAGTAGTAATGGATTCTGATTTATCACATCCTCCACAAATAATTCCTAAAATGTTAGAAACACTAAAGCAAACTCAATGTGATATTGTTGTAGCATCCAGATATGTTACAGGCGGTACGATTCAAGGATGGCCATTTAAGAGAAAGTTAATGAGTAAATTTGCAACTTTGATTGCAAAAAAAGGGTTGGGTGTTTCTGCAAATGATCCCATGTCTGGTTTTTTTGTTTTTAAAAGAAAAATTACGGAGGGATTAAAGTTTGATGCAATTGGTTATAAGATATTACTTGAATTATTGGTTAAAACAAAAGGTGTCAAAGTTGAAGAAGTTCCATATACTTTTACGGATAGAAAATTTGGCACAAGTAAACTAGATTCTTCTATAATCTTTGATTATTGTAAATCTGTTTGGAAATTATACAAGTATGGGCGACTAGCAAGAAAAGAAGAAAAAAGAACATCTGTTAAATTTCTGTCAAAAGCTGCAAGATTCTTTACAGTTGGAGCAACAGGTCTTGGAGTAAATTATCTTGCATCATTATTATTCTCATCTAGTCTTGATATGTGGTATATTCATTCTACCATTCTTGGAATAATATTTTCAATTAGTAGTAACTTTATTCTAAACAAATATTGGACGTTTGAAGATAGGGACTTTACTCCAAAGAGAACTGTAATTCAATATGGTAAATTTGTAGGATTTAGCTCAATTGGTGCACTGATTCAACTTGGCATGGTTTACTATTTGGTGGATGGGTTGAGTTTATCATATCCAATTGCATTGGTATTGGCAGTTGGAACTGCAGCATTTAGTAATTTTGTACTAAATAAGAAATGGACGTTTAAAGAAAAAGTTTGGAGTTAGATTATCTGTTATAATCGTCTTCTAGACGTTTGATATCTGATTCTTGAAAATTCCCAAAAGATATTTCTAAAATTTTCATATCTGTAATTGCTTCTAATCTATGTACTGTAGTTTTTGAAATGAATAATTTATCTCCGGGTTTTACCCTTTTTTTATCTGGGTTCATTGCATATCCCTCTCCACTTAGAACATGCCATTTTTCTGATCTATGTTCATGAAACTGTAAACTGGTTCTTTTTCCTGCATTTATTGAAATTAACTTGACTGTGGTTATTTCATTATCTGTTAATTTCTCAAAAAATCCCCATGGTTTGTCGATTATTCTATCTAAATCGCTAATTTCCAACAAACACCATATTTCATTTAATGATATATTTCATTTGAAATACGATTTTACTAATGATCAAATCATAATTTACTTTGTAAGGTTGTTACTTTTTGTAAATTACAATACGCTTAAGTTCATACAAAATTCAGAAAGATATTGAAACTTGTGATAATTATTGCAATAACATCTATTTTATTAATTCCAATAACTGCACATGCACAATCTTACACCGGTGTTTTAACATTAGATTCCATTCCATCAAATTTTAAAGAAGGTGGGATCATAACATTTTCTGGTACGTTAACTACTACAGATGGCGGTAAAGTTACAGATGCTTTAATCTACATAAAAGATAATGTTACTTTTGATACTGATACGGTTTTAGGTTCTGTAACTACAGACAACAGTGGAAGATTTTCTGCAACATGGGAAGCAATTCCCAGAAGTAGTGGATCATATGATTTCTATGCAATTTATGAAGGTGGAGGAGATGTAAGTAAATCTAGAAGTGTTACATACAAAGTTACAGTTGACTCCTCATCTGGTTCAACTTCAAATCCTGGAACTAGTTCATCTAACACATATCTTCCAACGACAATAACACTAGACAGACTCCCTTCATCAATTTACGCAGGACAAGCAATAACTTTTACAGGAAAACTTACTTCTTCAGGTTCTCCTGTTTCAAACGCAATTGTAAAAATTATGGAAGATGATCCTCTCATTTCAGATCAAATTATTGCAACAGGCAGAACTAATGCAAATGGTCAATTTTCAATTCCTTGGACAGTTAGTGGAGGTTATGTTGAACAAGATTTTGATATTTATTCTACATTTAACAACGATTCAAAATATTCGTATGCAAGAAGTAACAATCAAGAAATGAGTATTTTACGATATGGAGGTTCAATCACACTTGATAAAATTCAATCTAGTGTAGAAATTGGGGATGTCATACAATTTTCAGGAACTTTACAACTAAATCAAGGTGATTCTAAAGGTGCAATTGTCTACATCAAAGATGAAGATCCTTTTACTGGAGATGATTTACTTGCAACAGCTTATGTTGATAGTTCAGGGAGATTTTCTGCAAATTGGTTTGCAAATTATGTAGATGCTGATGATGTTGCAGACATTTATGCTGTTTTTGAGGGAAACAATATCTTAGCAAGGCAGACAACTTGTGATTCAGGATCCACTATGCCTATTGGCGGTAGTTGCATGAATACAATTCCTCTAAGAATTATAGTATCCACTAGTCTTCCGCCACCTTTACCGCCAACAGGTACTGGAACAACGGAACCAACTTTATCTGGAGATGAATACATGAAATTGTATTATTCACTTGATCTAAACCGAAACCCCAAAGTGGCAATAATTCCATCTCCTGATTCTTATGATGAGGCTAGAAAACACATTGGTTCGGTTCAGGAAGGAATCAAAATGTGGGAATCAGCGCTTGATAAAAAATTTGGTGGAACCTGGAATGTAACTTTTGAAGTAATCAAACCAGGTACATTATTTTTCAACAATCAACCAGACATAGTTGTAAACATTGTAACAGGTGATGATGATGCAAAATGTTTATCCGAATATTCCGGATGGGCAAAAATATGGCGAGGAGCATCAACTCCAGTTCAAACACAGGTTTGTACAACAAGTCCAGACATTAGAGCAACAGCAGCTCATGAATTTATTCATGCAATGGGATTGGGTCATGCATTTAACAAAAAAGGTGATTTGATGTGCAGTGCGGAATTAGTTAGTGGACAATGGATTCCAACATGTCCTAGTTCCTTTTCACGTTCATCTATTCCATCTGACTTTAATTTAGCAGCTACAGGATATCTTTACAATTCAGATGGATTCAAAAATCCAAACAACAGAGTTGCATATGAATCAAAATTTACTATGAGTGATTATTTGGGAGGAAGTATGTCTTCAAGTACAAATCCTTCAAAACCAATCATACCTCCGACCACAACTATAACGCCTCCAAATACTACATCAGACTATGACGGTGATGGTATTCCAGATAGCAGAGATAATTGTAAGTATACTTCAGAGACTTTTAATGGGTATCAAGACACAGATGGTTGCTTTGATGTTAAACCAAAAGATACAACTACACAACCAACTTTGACAGATTCAAAATGTTTTTCTGATTATACATCTAAACAATACAAACAAGCAATCAGTTGCTATAATTCTTATTTGAAAACCACTCCTTTAGATCTTTCTGCAATGATGTTTTTAGGTCGAAGTTATGAAGGGATATCCGATTATAATTCAGCATTAAGCATATTTCAAAAACTCAATCAATCATTCCCCAATGATCCTAATGGATGGAATGGTATGGCACGAAATTATAGTGAATTGGGTAAATGTGAACTAGCAGTAATGTATTATGAAAAAGTTATTCAACTGTCACCCAACCATATTGAAGCAAAAACGTTCCTAAATTTACAGAGTATTGTTTGTCCCATAGGAACTGGAAGTTCATTTTTTAATGTTCCAGAATCCAATGACACACCTACACCAAAAATAGAACCCAAAATTGAGAAACAAGACGTTCAAATTGATTTTTCAATAGATGTGTTAAATGAAGAAATCAAAGTGTTTGAAGGTGTAGAGTTAGAAGGAAAATTATATTATATTTCATCTAAAGGAAATGAAATAGGAATACCCAATACCAGAATACAACTAAAAAGTTTTGATAGATTTTCAGCAATAGACACATTGTACACAGATTATGCAGGAAATTTCAAATGGAAAGTATCTAGGAATACTGAAAATTATGGTGAGAAGACAGGTACAAGTTCATTGGAATTGTATTTGCATTATGAAGCAAATGAACAATACAATCTCAGCAGTAAAGAAATAGGAAAAGTTACTATACAAAATCCAAATATTATTCCACCCTCAGAAATTAAAAAATCTCAAACGTGCTTTTTGTGGTGGTGTTGGTAAAAAACTCAATCCTCCCTAGAATCTGTTACATACTGAAAAATGTCATTTTTCAAACCCAAAATAATTTTTTGATTTCAGGGCTGATTTTATGCCTAATACACTAATAATATGAATTTGAGAGTTTCATCATGAAGTTTTTGATTTTCAGTCTAATCGCTATTTTGATGACTGGTGGAATATCTATGGTTTTACCAAACGTGTATGCTGCAGAACTTACATTTACTTCGGAATGTGTAGGTGGAATTTGGAAAGGGATTATCACGTCTTCTGATGGTGAACCCTTGCCGAACACTACTGTTCGAACAATAACGAAAATCACTGCATCTAGTTTTGAGAAAAAATTTATCACAGATCAGGATGGTGTTGTTCAAATTCCTTTTGAAGATAACACTGGAAATATCTGGATTCAAAAAGGAGGTTTCAATGATCAAAAATATGGTATTGAAAAATGTAAACTTGAGTCCAAGTCTACAAACGATGCACAAGAAGTTTCAAAACCCAAATTAGACAATGATTCTGAAATTAATTTACCTCCTCCAAGAATTCTTGATCTTGAAGATAAAGAATATGTTGAACCTATGAATGTTTTAGGAAAAACCATTAGAGTTTTTGATGAGAAAATATGCATAGATGAATTTTGTAAAACAGGCGATACACTCCCTGTATATCTAGAGGGAAATATTGGTCTAAACACAAAAAAATCAATTAAACTTCAAATAGTTTATTGTAGTATCCATTACTTTGGTTTTTGTGAGAGTCATCCTCTTTTAGAAAATTTGGAAGTGGGTAGAATATTGGCAAAAAATAATGGAGGTGGTGATTTTCATGCTGATTGGATAATACGAAAAACATCTGCTGAGGGAGCTTATCAAATTAATGGTATTGATGATGATCGAATTGTAGGAGAGGTGGGGAATTCTATGATGGATATGGTTAATGGAATTAAAAATGGCAGGGTAGTGGTGATAAACAATGTTGAAAAATTGAATTCATCTAATACTACATTTTTGAAAGATGGTGATGCAACAATTACTGTTTTAGAAATGACATATGGTCAAGTTGGAGGAATTATCAAGTATGAAGTGTGCGCAAAACATGATTTGAAAAATCCATCATTTGAAATCCTGTCAGACATAGATAGAAAAAATATTGTTCGTGAAATTGAATTGAAAAAAGGTGAATGCTATACAGGATCTTACACCATACAAGCTAAAGCACCATCCACAATACTTGTTCCTTTAGCTACTGAAAAAACTGCATCAATGGAAGAAATTGATTCACTCAAAACTGAACTTGCCGAATTAAGAGAGATGTTGGAAGAAAAAAATACTCCAAAAGTACCTAATTGGATTAAAAATAATGTACAATGGTGGGCAGATGGACAAGTGGATGATCAAACCTTTGTAAATGGAATAGAATTCATGGTCAAAGAAAAACTAATCAATATCCCTAATCTTCCTGAACAATCCTCTGATGTAGCAGAAGAAAAAATTCCTGATTGGATTAGAAATAATGCTGTTTGGTGGTCTGAGGGTGCAATTTCAGAAGATGATTTCATTAATGGAATAGAATTTTTGGTTCAAAAAGGGATCATTAAGGTAAATTAGATGAAACAAATAATATTTTTTGTAATTCTCATAATTTTTGCATCTGTTGTGGGCTTGGGGCAATCATTATCTGTTTCAGCAGAAGAGGGATTAATTCCATCTTGGATAAAAACTACTGCAGGGTTTTGGATAAATGATCAAGTTAGTGACTCTGAATTTATTAGTGCTTTACAATTCATGGTGGAAAATAATATTATTCAAATTCCTGAAAAATCTTTGACACCTGAAGACAAAGGGGATTTTTATGTTACTTATAATCTGAATCCGAATTCAATTCATGATTATTCTGCAATGAATTTAATTGCAGATTCTAAATATTTTGAATCAAACATAGAATATCTTAATGGGCTTTTTGCTTTACCTCATGATGTTGAAATACAATTAATAGAATGTAATGTGGCAAATGCGTTTTATGATTGGAATTTAAAACAGATTATCATATGCTATGAGTTTATTGATTCAGTATATTCTAATTTTGAATTAACTCATCAATCAGAAATCGCATCTGGTTCAATGACTACTGAAGATATTATAATAATGACTAAAGATGTAATGGATTTTGCATTTTACCATGAATTAGGCCACGCATTAATTGACGTTTATGACTTGCCAATTACTGGCCTTGAAGAAAATGCCGCAGATCAATTTTCCACAATATTCTTGTTAGTTACTGAAAATCAAGAAGGTTATGAAGGGGTGGTTGGGCAAGATATTTTGTATAATGTGGGAACCTGGTTTTTAGTTCAAACAGAACTGTATGAACAATCGGCATATTGGGATGTGCATAACCTTGATGCCCAAAGATTTTACAATATTTCTTGTTATGCATATGGGCAACATCCTGAATACAACCAAGATCTGATTGATGATG
>Ga0257118_1001910_pt1 | contig 10971 bp, 15 predicted proteins | sample SI112_150mmetaG_FD_190156 | JGI IMG/M metagenome (GOLD analysis project Ga0257118, IMG submission 190156) | Marine microbial communities from Saanich Inlet, British Columbia, Canada - SI112_150m | ecosystem: Environmental > Aquatic > Marine > Inlet | place: Canada: British Columbia | collected...
CGAAGTAACAAAAGAAGAGTGGGAAGTATGATCTGCCCAGTCTGTGATGTCGAAATGAATGTTACTATCTTTTATAAAATAAGTAAAGCTGGTAACGATTATTGCTCGAATGCATGTTGGATCGAAGACCATATTAAAAAAGCATGGGAAAAATACTGGGAAATAATGAGTCGAGACATTCCGAACGAGGAGAAATAAAATGAGTAGCTACGACCAAGGATACACCTGCATTGAATGTGGGCATAAATACAGCGACATAGATGGGGACACAGATGAAAGAATGTGTAATGAATGCTTAGATAAGATTTATGCACAAGAACAAGAAGAGAAAAGAAAGAAACGAGTGAAATCCGCAATGGAAAAGGTAGATGAATTAATTAACGTATTCACAGGAGTCTAAGATGGAATGGATCAAGTTATATTGGAACGTATTATTTTCACAGGAGTATTTCCCAATGTTTGAGTTTTATACGTTGGCATCTGAACGCAAGGTTAAAATTATAGAAATGTCAGTTAATGATATTGACTTCTGTAATGATATGCCACAAATGAGATACGAGAATGACCGAGTTGTAGCGATTACTAATCTTTCAAAAGCAAGAACTGCATGGATACGTAAAGGTGTTGAGAAGTGTGATGATAAATTCATCAAAGCATTAAGCGAAGAAGAAAAGAATGAATTATCTTTGGCAGTCCAGGAGTATCAACGCTTTGGGGAGAAGAATTAATAACCTACATAACGGAGAATGAATAATGTATGAATTTGCACTTAATCTATGGATTATTGCCACAAGTTTGGTAGTGATAACAATAGCAGTTTCTTTTTTAATCCCAGCTTTATTTGATTTAATTGAGAGATATAATGAACGTACCTAATTTTATAAAATGGGCAAAGGGGATGCAAGAAGAAGAAAATTCTATCATGCTCGATAAAGGTAAAGAGTACACAGTCTCCGATGTTGATAAGTTTAAGAACTTTAAGAGCATAGGTGAGAGAATGGGTATTAGCCATGAGAAGGTAGCTTTAATTTACCTATTGAAGCACATGGACTCAATCCGTAACTATGTCTTACATGGCAAAGAATCAAGCAATGAACCTATTAGGGGTAGAATCCAGGATGCCCGTAATTACCTATTATTACTTGGTGGTATGATAGAAGAAGGTAAAAATGAAAAGTGAGACTATAGAACGGCTTAGGACTCAATATGAAGAGAGCAATGAAGTTCTCCCACACATTGAAGAATTATTAGAACAATACGATAAGATCGATAAAGCCCTACCATGTATTAAAGAATCGTTAAAACGATACCCTAAGAGAACCTACGAATCAATTCAATGGGTTATTGATGCACTTGGAGGCGAAGTCATGCCGTTGTCGTATCGTGATAACCATAAAACAGACAGTCTAAGAGCAGATGAAGACTTAGCTTGGTGTCCTGAATGTAAGTGTAAATGGAATATATTTGAAGGAAGAGTCTGGAAGTCGCCTGACCAAAAACTATGGAAGGAAGAAGTATGTCCTCAATGTTAAAAACATCGTTAAGATTCCCCTGTGTTATAAAAGATGGCAAGATGTCCTTATTAGATAAAGATGAGTTTCATAGGGTTATAAAAGACTTGGATGGTGAATACTATCTTGAGTTGAAACCCACAGGAGTACGATCATCCCAACAGAATAACTATTACTGGTATATTGTAGACTCATTAGGTAATGAGCTTGGGTACACTCCTGAAGAAATGCACAAAGTTATAAAGAATCAGTTTAAAGTTGAGTCCACAAAGAGTCTAACGACACGAGAGTTTGCCAAATTAATTGAACGTATTATACGTTGGGCAGCAATGGAACTTAACTTCGTTATAAAAGACCCTAATACTCTTCTATAAGTTTAATAGACGTATCCCATACTCTATTGGCAACCTGTGTAAAAGATGGTGTATCGTTCAACCTACACCACAAGAACGAGTCTTTATCGGTAGCCGTGTCCTTATCAAATTGAAATAAGAAAGGGAACATCCCACCATTAGTTCTAAAGACTAAGTTTGATGTTATATCATTCCCTGAAGCTATATATTGCCTTTCATAAAATTCATTAGGATATACATCTGTATCAGCAAGGTACGAGAAACTCATGTCAAGATTGATTCTCCCACTTCTTCCGTAAGGTGCTGCGGTACTTGTACTACCTTCAGCCCACGGTTCTTTTATCCAATTAGGTGGTCTAACGTGAGAAGCATTGGCATAAGTATGTCCACCAATAGATTGTTGTTTTTTAACCCCATCATATACTATACTCTTTTTAACTCCCATATCTGGACTGTGTGGGAAAGTGAAGTATTCACCTATTTGAATTGTTGATAATTGTAAAGTAGCTGAGTTATAATTACCTGTAGCAGGAGCAATCTCAAGTCGGATATGTTGGTTATTGTTCCCTGTTGTATCTGCCCATGTTATAAGACTCCACCCATTGTCTGCTGGTACTGCCCAACCACTAGCATCTGGGGCATTGACAATTCCAGTCATTGCAGGGACTGTATCGTCAGATTCGAGTGTGTCTGCTACAATGATTCTAAATTTAGCACCCATATCTTCAAGGTTATGAGTAAGAAATAGATAGTTTGAATCTTGATTTGCATTAGTAGAGATTCCAGTATCTATATCAAAGTAAATAGAACTACTTGATGATGTTAAAGCTGTTCCGTTATGTGAACCTATCTTAACCACATTGCTTAATTTCATATCATAAAGCTCTAGTAACGATCCTTGTGTAAAATCCGTCGATGCGAGATTCGTTGTTATTGCACTTGTGTCTATTGCTCCTAATGATAATAACCAATTTATATTATCCGTATAGATTCTTGGTGTCTGTATTCGTTGATAACTCATTTTAAACCTTTATTACTTTAATTGAGCAACCATCTACTCGTTTTTGAATTGATGAGATTAAGAAGTACCCACTCATAGCTGTGCCATAAAGTTTAATCTTTGAATCCCAATTACTAAAATCAATAATATCACCTATTTCTAAATCATTGTACTTAGGTCGTTTACAATCAAAATCAATGATAATCTTTCTATCTTTAAATATTGTTTGATAAGCATCTGCTAATTGTGTTGCAGTTGTTGAATCTAATGTGTCTGCATCCATCTCGAGTTTTAATGTCTGGTTATAGCCATCAACCCCTGTCCCTTCAGAAGTGGCATCAGCAGTAGGATTAACATTAGATAAGAATTGGTCTTGCCCATAGTCGTGATTATAATTAATAGATATGTCGTTTCTTACACCGCCTAAAGATGTTTTTGATATACTTTTCAAATTAATATCTGTATAATCAATAGTCTTATCCGAATCCGAACTGGAATAACTACGTTTCAATGTTTTAATTTTAAACTTCCCATCACCACTTATATAAACCCAACTCAATATCTGTTTGCAAATACGATTGATTAAATCCTTACTATTAATAAATTTATATTGAGAGAAAGCAAATTTCACATCATCTGTGTCATCATCATAAATATCCCCTAAATATCCACCAGTTTGCTGACCTGATGTATTAAAAGTTGATTCGTCTATTGTCGCAGATGATAAACCTAACTCAGTTCTCAATATCTCTTCAATAATAAAGATAGGATTTTCAATGGCAAGCGTTGTATTATATCCCGTTGAACGAGAATTAATCCATGTACCATATTTTCTACCTTTACCACTGAAATAAATATAATCAATTTCCGATGGAGTCAATATTGTTTTAGTTCTTGTTAATATTCTCGTTGTAGAAAATCCTTCACTCTCTGCTCCAAATTGTGCATTTAAAGAGATTCCCCCAACAAAAGTGGCTTCATAAAGCTCTTGAACCTTGTGTGATTCAATATCTTCTATGTCAAAGTCTATCACTAATCCAGCTTCGTATGCTGCGACTGAAAATCCTCCAAAATCACTCCCATTACTTAATTCAAAATCAATATTCCCTTCAAACTCCCATGAATCTGTATTTTCAAAAAGAGACGATATATTATTCTTAGATATAGTATCACTTGGAATATTGCCATCGGAAGCATTACCATAAGCTGTTTCCCATGTAAAACTTCCATTATCTGCTACCCCTAGGTTTGAAGTTCCCCATCTTGTAATGATACTTATGCCTGTATATTTACCTAATTTATTAACTAATGGCACAGAATATGGAAGCGTTACACTTTTCTCTTTTCCATAATTTGTACTCCATGATGTTGGTAAGTCAAAATCTCTATCAACTAATCTTTGTGGTTGCGTTACATTGCCATCACCAGTTGCACTACCTTGCCCTTCATTGGTTAAGGGTATATAGACCGATGCACCTGACCCTTGATATTGTACGATAGGATTATTACTAGATGAAATTGTTCCAGTAAAAGTCGGGTAATAACCATCTTTATAAAAATAGATATTTTCATCATCTATTGTATGTAAGGCTACGGAGTCCAATGATGCTTCTTGTGTTTCAGAGCCTGTATCCCACTTATTAGTAACAATCGCAGGGAACGCCCCTAAATAAAAGTATTTATATTTATCAAAATGGGATGTGGGAAGTGTGCCGTCAAATGTATCTTCATGGAAGTCTCCATAAGCCATAGGAATAGGTTTACCTATATTCTTTTCAGGTGCATTAGGATACGTGGTAGAATCAACCACGTTTGTGGGCAGTTGTTTGTGATAGGTAGAACCTTTATCTAATAAGGTTAAACTAATAGAATGTTGGTCATATTTAATATCGCCCGATATAATACCCGATGCTATCATTCTTGCCGATGTATCATAGGTAGAAGTGCCTGATGTATTCTGAAATAACTCCCATTTACGATTGGCATAGTTGTTTGTAGCGAAATCATCTGAAAACCTACCGCCCTTAAATGACATATCTGTATTAATTAATCTAACAGACATATTACCAACCGATGTAGTGAAGTTAAAGAAGTCTAAACTCTGTGAGTATGCACCCCAACTTGAAACAAGTCCATAATACATATCACTTCCATCTTGCCTGTCTTGCTCAGATACACCGATAAAATTAGTTTCATCATTATAATAGAGTTTTAAAACCCAAAATGATGTTGTATTCGAGAGTTTTAAGCTATCGGATAAGGCTGAGTCAAAACTAAGCAAGTGTTACTCCGAGTGATGTTGCTTTATTAATTGCAGGTATTAATTCATTGGATACATAGCTTTGATCCACAATGCCACCTTGTATGGTGATATTAATACTGCTTCCATCTTTCAATGCTCTACTCTCTGGTCTATCTATAGGAGTAATAGTAACGTGTTCCCTTCCAGCTTCACCAACCATAATCATTTCAGGTTTATTTGTGACAAAGTCTCCACCTTTAGCGAAGGCTTGTGGTGGTTTCTGTGACAAGACTATTCCCGCTTGCAATGCCCCAAGTCCTGCAATAATACTAAACCAAGGTTGTCCAATCGTTTGCCAAGAACCTGCAACTGATTTCATTAAAGCAGATGAAGTATTCATACCAATGTCTGCAAGAGCCATACCTTGACCTATTCTAAATTTAATTAATTGTTCTTTTGCATACTTCTTTGTTATCTCCCTTTCCATATCACTTCGTCTTTCGGCATCAGCGTTTTGGTAGCGAGCAGAATCTTTTAAAGTGGCTACTTCTGTACTGATACGACTCTGTAAATGACTGCTCCAAGCAGAATCTACACGAGATATAGCACTTAAAGTATTATTTGTATTAGTAATTAATGCTTCATTAGCTTCCTGTCTTTTTTGTTGCCATCCTTTAATCTTAGCCACTGCATCTTTTAGTGACTGTAAATAATCATCAAGGGCAGTTTTTTGATCCGATAGTGACTTCTTATAATTTGTAGCATCGGCATCATATTGTTTTTTCTTTGCCAACATAATTGCTGTAAGAGCAGTGACATAATCTTGAAAATAAAGTTTTTCTTCATCTGTTAGATTTTTTGTTAGCATTGCACTAATCTTAGCCTGATCTGATTGATTCTTTTGCATCTCTATGATAGATTCATACGACATCTTAGACATCTTGTCTAACTCTTGAAGTGCTAATTTTTTATCTGTTATACTTTGTATCGCAACATCTCTTTCTGCGTTAATCATATTAATAGAATCCTCAAGACCTTGGCTATAATCTTGCATTGATACAATTTGGTCTTGATATAGTTTTTTTAAATCTTTTAATATCCCTTTTTTCTTTTCTATTATAATTGTATGCTGTGCTTCAGCATCTATCATACTATAGATGCCTTTTGTAATCCCTGTCGCTATTATTGCCGCAAGTAAACTAAGCCCCGCTGTAGCGAAACCCCCAGCAACTCCCATAGCCCTAAGTGCTATTGTGATAGTAGTAATTCCATTAGCAAAACCTAAGAGTAGTTTCCCACTTTGGAATGTAACAAATATTGTAAGCATTGTCTTAAGAGACGAGATAGTTTGCCGAACATTAGTAGAATCAAGTGATTTCATAAAGTCATTCATTGAATCAGTAATACTAATTATTATTGGTAATAGTTGCTCACCGAGTTCTTGTCTAAGTTCTATAAAGGTTGTATTCATTTGCATTAGCTTATCTGCACTTGCTAAAGTCTCAACCCCCAATGCTCTTAGTTTTTGTTTACCAGCCACTAATGTTGCATTTAAAAATGCTTGTTTTTGCTCAAGAATTGTTAATTCATCTGTACTTTTATTTAATTCAGTAGCGTAAGCCTTATATGCAACTTCTGTCTTGACGATAATACCAATATTATCTAACATCAATCGAGATTGTCTCCCCACACCAGTTACGAATGATTCGATTGACGATCTTGTATCTTGTCCTAATGCCCTACCGAGTCTTTGAGCCATATCAAACATATTAGCCATTTCATCGGCATTTTTACTAACACCTAATATCATAGCACTATTAGCTTGCTTAAATAAGTCCATTGATGAAACAGTATTATCTGTAGCGTTTCGCAGTTTTATTATTGCATCTGAAGCATTACCACCACCACTCGCTAATGTATTGAATGCCGTCTCAAGTGCTTCTAAGCTTGCAGCTTCCTTAGACAACCCAACAAGCTGACGAATACCTAATCCCAATGCAAAGTTTAATAATAATAATTTTGAACGTAAAACCGAGAATGCCCCACCAGTTTGTCTTGCTGAGTGACCTAAACCCAACATTCCTTTTCGCATTTTTGCTTGTTGCGGAATAATCTTGCCTGTTGAGCGACTTAATCCTTTCTGAGTATTAATCATAGACTTAGTGGCACGATCAAGTGCTTTAATTGCAGTTACAAGGGATTTATCTCCCTGTGCTTCAAACTTAATGATTATTGTATCGTTTTCAGCCATTTTGTGCCTTGTTTTCTTGTCGTCTTAATAAGTTTTTTAATAAAAAGGATTTTTCTATCCATCTACTTGGTTGTTCACCATAACTACCTTTATAAGGAGATATGCCAAAATCCTTTGAGTAGATGTATCTTGCAATGTCTTTCTGTGCTTCTTTATCTAACATAATGTTTTTACAAGCAAAAAAAGGTAACTGAGCCATGACCGACTCTGCGATATGGAACGAGTTACCTTTCTCATTTGATTCTTCCGTTTCCTTAATAATAAGGTCTATTATCTGCCAAACATCCTTATCCGATACAAAGGTTCGCACTTCATATTTGCCGTCGATTAAGACGGGAATTTGAGCGTCATAGGGGTATGTGTGAAACCTGCACCCCCCACATCTGGCATCTACTAAGAAGTTAGCTTCTAATGTGAGGGAGTCTATTCCCCCAAGCGTTGATATTCCTGGACAGCTAAAGAGATTTCATTCTTTTCTTCTTCCGATAATCCCTTGATGAATTTATCATCGCCACCTTCAACACCTTTACGTATCCATGCAGTTCTTGCTTTTGAAAGATTAGTAATCGCTACAACTTGGTCGTTCTCATATCGCATTTGTGGTAAGTCATTACAGAAGTCAATATCATCTACCGACATCTCTTTAATCTTTACCTTCTTGTCTTTAAGTTTAAAGTCTTTCATTATGTGATTGTAATGCTGATAATATTATCGGTTTCTGATGCCCCAAATGCTCTGAATGGAATAGTTTGAGTAAGATATTCCCCTACTTCAGGTTTAGAGTTATCAATCATAATACCTGGACAACTAAGTGTAAACCCGCTTGATTCAGCTAAAGATAATGCAATAGCGGTCGAGTCACCCTCTATGTGGTCAAGTATATCTCCTATTTCATTATCTCGTTTACAAGTGATAGACCCAGTAACTTCATAAGGAGATGTTTGTACATATCCGAATGGATCATAATCTGTTGTATCCTGATAACCTACTCTCTCTAATGATCTTGAAATAGATATTTCCCAAGAATGAATGATTAAATCCTGAGAATCAACTGTTTTAGTAGCTAAATCAAATATGTTCTTTGGTGTAGCGGTATCGGATGTATATGTAGTTGGGGCAAGTAGTCCTTCTGTTGGTCTATAAGCTGACCATAAAGTGACTTCTACTACCATTTCTCCACCATTACTTCCAATATCTTCTTTAATTGTCATTGATGTTGCAAAACAACTTTTCATAATAATATCAGTATTTATGCTATCAGAACCAGCACCTTCAAATAAAACAGTAACAGCAGAAGCATTAGTTACTGCATCTTTCATAGTGCCTGTATTATTTGTAGGTTTTAACTCACACGCAGAGTCACCATCCCCGAATAATGCAAGGCATGATGTTGTTACAGCAGAAGGAGTACCTCTCATCGTTAATGATACTTCATAGTTTTGTGTATCAGGTCTATGGCGTCCCATATTAGATGTTTGCCCATAAGTTGATGATCTATGTGGTGCAACATCTAATGTAGCAGATGCTTGTTCAAGGCTAAAATCTACAATAGGTAGTTTAGTCCAAGTATCACTCACCGCATGAGCAGTCCCTAAATTGGCAGAACCTGTTCCTACGACAACTTGTATATCATTCTTTGGTTGAAAATTTAACTCAGCCATTATTCTTTTCCTTTACAGGTTTCTCTTGCCCCTGTTTAATTAGATGTTTGTTTAAAGACTTAGGCAAATTAGTAATTTCAACCCACTCTTCGTTTAATAGTCGTTGATGCTTCATCGGACTCATAAAGGCATTATAGTTTTGGCTATCCTTTAGTTCCTTATAAGACTTGTCTGCTTTATACTTCATTATCTACTCCCTAACGTATTGTTTCTTTGTAGTTATCCTATATTAGTTAAACATAATCCACGCCATTCCCATCGCATAACATTCAAACCTTCGATATTTTCATCGCCAGTCTTCTCATTAATTCGACAGTTCTCCAATCTACCATTATAGAAAGTATTATTACTCGCATTAATGTTATTTTGGAATAGTGCTTCTATATGCGATACTTGTCGTAGGATATGTTCCCAAGTATCTCTTTTAATTGTTTTTTCTTTAAATGTATATGAAATGTCCAATATATATTCCCGAACTTCAGAATTAACTGCCATTTCAATTAAATTACTTCCAATAGGATTTAATCTTATTGATTGATTCCCAATATCTTTAAAGTCTCCAGTATAAATAGCAATGCTTCCTGCAAACTCATCATTCAAGAAACTTCTTATCTTACTCAGAATCTTGTCTTCCCATATATTAACAAAGGTAATCATCTACGAGTCATTCTTATGGAATTAGGCATACCATTATCAGTCTTTTCATTCTTACCCGATACTTCAATTTCCCATGTATCATTTAATGTAGCAGTCTCTGCTGTATCACAAGCGAACCTAACGTATAATCCACTCCCTACGGGTTGGTATGTGCCATTAATGATGTCTGTATATGATGCAGTATCACCATTATTCATCTTCTCTGCACCTAAATTATCAGAGTCTTTGACCCAATAAGAGTATTTAGCTGTACCCATTGCTCCAGCAAGTGTAATCTTAACCCCTATCTTATCATAGATTCCACTGTATGCACCACGAGTATCTACTATTCTAATATTCCCAGCAACAGTACCTTCTCGTATGATTCCCATTGAAGAATCACCAGTTGTTTGCCAAGATAGTTTAGAAGTACCTTCGTTTAAAGATGCAACATTCTTATCAGCTTCATCAAATAAGGCATTAGCTATTTCGGATGTAGGTTCTGATGCTCTTATTAAAAAAGAACAAGCAAATAATGCTGTAGTCCGAATAATAATATAATCATAGTTGCCATCTTGGTCTTTAAATTGTTCTCGTGGTAGCTGTGCATCAAGTCTTGAATCAAGGTATTTGGATGCGTTAGAGATAATTCTTGCTGTGAGTGTACTCCAATCATCCCCTGATTCCATAAGTAGGTCGTTGGGATTAGTGACATCATTATAATAGTAACAAACATCATTTTCATAATGCCATTCTCCATTACCATTAACATTTGAATAACTTGATTCAGCAGACCCAAGGTTTTCACCATTAGCAAAGAGTTGTGTAATTAAACCAGTGTCTTCCGTTTTATAACGTGAACCTGTACTAACTACCCATCCGTATAAAGGGGTCTTTGTATCAAACTCATCAATACTTGGAAAGATGTCTTTAAGGTCTCTATTTGTGCAGTAACTCATATTGTGCCTAATTTATGTAATTAATCATTTTAATGCAAGTATTATTCAATCTGAATGTGAACTAAATCATCGAAGTTATTGTCTTTAGCTGCTTGACTTGGTGAATACATCAATGACATGATTTATATCCGCTTTTCCTGTTTCTGTATTATAATATTTTTTGTAATATTCCGCCTGTCCTTCTACAGTGTTAGGTATTTTATGCGGTACTCTCCAATACTTTACCCGACAGAATACAATCCCAGCCACAATTGAACCCCACAACAGGTCTTTCAATTCGTCTTGGGTAGCATCTGCCAACCAATCAGAATCAACGTGCATAGCCTTGGCACATAGTATTAGTTTTTTAGGTCTAAAC
>Ga0257118_1001950_pt1 | contig 10757 bp, 10 predicted proteins | sample SI112_150mmetaG_FD_190156 | JGI IMG/M metagenome (GOLD analysis project Ga0257118, IMG submission 190156) | Marine microbial communities from Saanich Inlet, British Columbia, Canada - SI112_150m | ecosystem: Environmental > Aquatic > Marine > Inlet | place: Canada: British Columbia | collected...
ACTCCTCGCGCTTTCTGCTGATCCAGATAGTGTGTCACCTTAGCCTTTTTTTCATTCCTGATACTTTCTAATTTCGAAAAAGTAGCCTTCTTCGGATTATAATGAAAGAATATATCGTCAAAATTAAAAAAAAGATATACTGCAAAAATAACTAAAATAGACGGCACACCGATAATCAATGTTTTCCTGGCAAGACTATTACGCTTCATAAATACACCACATCCAAAAAAGTTTTAAATTTAATTATCATGGTATTATACAAATTATCCCAATGACATCTAACTTATATTTATGTTCAATAGTGAATGTTGATTGTCAGATGTATTGTGATGAATGTCTCGATACAAGTTAACTCTATAATAGGGAGGGCCATAAATAGATGCACAAATATACTAAATTATTTGCACTAGTTCCTGGTTTCAGACAAAGCCTTCAATGCATTTATTATATCTTCAGGCTCCATACGTTTTTTATAATCTGTTTTAGCATAAGATGCTTGTATTATTCCATTCTGATCGATAACAAAAGTTCCCGGTATTGGTAGACCAAGACGATCTTTGCCATTATAAGCAGTGATATCAAAACTAAATCTATTCTTATACAATTCATGCAGTTCCTGAGGAACTTCAAAATAGAGATTATATGCTTTCATTACGCTGTCATCAAGATCACTTAAGATCTCAAAAGTATATTTCGATTTATCAAGCTGTTCCTTCGACTTATCTGGCCTTTGAGGAGTAACAGCAATCAGGGATGCATTATATTTACTAAAATACGGCAGACTACTTTGAAGAGTATTCAATTCAATATTACAGAATGGGCACCAGGCACCTCTATAGAATACCAAAACTACTGGCCCCCCTTCTAAACGTTCAGAGAGTTTGACTTTTTCTCCAAAAGCATTAGATAATTGGAAATCAGGTGCACTCATTCCAACTTTCAATCCGGGTTCAGGCGTGGCTTTCTCTAAATCTCGGGCAGCTCTGACCATGACAGATCTATCTTCCTCACTAAGTTTATCACCACTGCGATTTGCCACGAATGCTTCTACTCCACTCTTAAAGCTCGGTGGTGTCACATCATTCGCTACATTTGTAGAGACACAGCCTGCAAGTAGAGCTAGAAGCAAAATTACTATTGCTATATATATTCTATTCATTTTAACTTCTCCATATAATAAATTTATCGTTAATAAGATTATATGAGAATTTTAACAATATTGAAAATCATTTTGTTCTATAAATTAACTCTAGACACTCCAAATAAGATTGCCGCTATGCTGTTCTATGATATACTCTAGAAAATAATATACTATTACCAATAAACATTATGTCTATATTTAACGTATCTGAAAAGAAAGAGAAGGCCCTACTTGACAGAATGTGTGAACTGAATGTTAAAGAAAACGATCTTGAAGAGAGTTTTATTCGTTCCTCCGGTCCCGGCGGGCAGAAAGTAAATAAGACATCTTCATGTGTGTTCCTACGTCACATTCCTACAGACATCACCGTAAAATATCAGAAAGAACGCTCGCAGTCTCTCAACAGGTTTTTTGCACGACGCACACTTTTGGATCAAATAGAGCTTAAACAGAAAGGATATATAATAGAAGACAAAAAGCGTATTGAAAAAATCAAGAGTCAGAAGAGAAAAAAGAGAAAACGTACAAATGAAAAATTAAAGGCTATTAAGCCTAAACAATCAGACTCAGAAGAAAACAAACGATAACAACTTCTCACATAGTATTATTTTTGACTTTGTGTGTTTACACTTTTTGAACTACACTTCAATTATCTTGGGTTACAACTGGGGAATAACACCTATCGTTACTCACATTAATTATTAGTTCAACATCACTCAGTCAAACTGAATAATCCATATCATACATCTAAGCTTGCACTTAACACTATTTCGCCTGAAATCCAATTCCAGTATATGCATTTGGCATAGACTATGCTATTACAAATGTCAGTGTTAAAAGTATCAAGACATTTCATACAAAGAGAAGGCAATGGGGTTCTTTAGTAAAATAATATCTGGCATGAGCAAAAAGAGTGACAAGAGAATTGAAGGCTATGTTCAAGCATGTGAGAACCTCTATAACTTAAGTGTAAATCTGTTTCCGGACAAAGATCCCCATGAGCATCTTGTAATAGTTTTATGTACGATCTGGACAAGATCCGGTGTCTACAAAGAAGCTGAAATAGACAAACCCACTCAGGCCCGAGAGATAGTTGCTTACACTCTATTCTCTGCCTGTCTGCCCCCAGAGAATAGGGCACGCGTTCTTGCCTACAAGCTTATTATGGAAGAGAAGGAACTCTCATCACGCATTAGTACAGGATTCCCGTCATACTACAAAGAATATAGTGAGGCTTCAAAATCAATATGGGATGCAAAGAGGAATGGTTCACTCGAAGACTTATACGGCCGCTATAACAAAAACAAACTACACCAGGAGATTCTGTTCAATCAGAGAAGCAATAATAAAAAAGAGCAATCTTTAGTGAATCAAAACAAAACATATGCTCAAGGCAACATAGTCTCAGAAGTCAGTAGAATGATCGTACAAATATCAATAACTATGCCCCAACAGCGAATCACATTATGTATATAACAACTCTATTGTAGACAAATTTATCTCCCTTTAACATCTCGCTTAATATGGATTTCTCAACTGAAAAATGGCTACAACTTTTTAAATAGTGGCTTCCATATTATCAATAGTACTCCTGAAGTGACGACTAGAATAATTCCCCAGATCATTAAATCATAATCAAAGTCGGAAAAAGTGCGAATATTATTACATAAAGCGGTATCGCATTTATTACAGATTACCCTTAAATCTGATTTAACTGCTACGAGATGTTTATAGGTCCTACTTAAAGCTTTAAAATTTATTGCAACGAACATTATATAACCTGCCGATATCATAATTTTCACTGGCATGCTTAATTTTGGCTTCTTTCCAAAAAACCATCCAACGATAGTAGATGTAACAACAAAATAGAATAGCCAATAACTATTGATACTGGATCTAAGCCCCATGTAAATATCAAATAAATCTTTAATTCCGTGTGGATTCATACTTCATCTCACTTGTATTGCAAATAAATATCAAATTTAAAATAATTAAATGTCTTAATTTTCTTTATCCAGCCACTTTTCTGGATAGCAATTTAAACCAGTTGTTCCGATTTCAGTATCAGTATTCCAAAATGATTCTCTCCAGAAAGGACAATTGTTAAAATCTCCATGTTTGCTTGGTATATGCTCATGTTTTCTATCGAAGGATTTAAAATGTACATACGGCTTAATTTGATTAAAGACATTAATAGCTGATAAAATATTTACTTCAGTACCAAGGGTTCGGTCTAGCTGCATTTCTGGTTTCTCATAATGGTTGTCTATATATACCAATAATGAACCTGAAGGAGCTGAATATTTCCCAACAGGTTCCGATATTTCTGCCACACGATTGAGAGTCAGGTTAAAAAAATCTGTGTGTTTAACCGGATCAGGTCCACCGTTTCTTTCTAATAAAGGGATAATTGCATCCTTCGCTTCACTAATAGAGCACGCCGCAGCCATATAAACTATATTATTTAATGATTTTGTGGTTATCCACTCTTTTTGATATTTGGATAATACCTTATTTAATATAATAGCTCCCATGCTATGACCTACAAGAGTAATTTCATATTCAAACTTTTTAACATTTTTATTATTTTCATCCTGCTTAATCTTGATCCTATCAATTAAAGTCTGAAAAAAATCGCCAGCAGCTGTGCCTTCATCATGTCTATTATCAAAGAAATATACAGGGTAAAAAATGTTGCTCGTACGGCGTTTCATATTTTTCCAAGATGCATCCCCAAATGTACTATGTGCAAAACTGCCAATTGTTAGTCTTATTGGAGTCATAACAAATTGGTAAGGATATCTAATAAACTTGTCTTCCTTTGTTAACACAAATTCACCCCTATAAACATCAAGACTTTTTGGTGCTTCATACTGGAAATTCTCTTCTATAATTAAACGGTTAAGCCTCCTTATTTTCATTCTCTCATAAGATGTCAACTTTTTAAAACGCTTATTACGATAATTTGCTGTTTTCTCAATCAATCTTTTTACGTAAGGAGAGTAAACTTTATTTTCATTTTCATCACACAACTCATAGAAGTCAGGAACCTTCAATGTCTTATTTAATACTTTAACCGTTTTTTTATATAAATCATTCTTTCCTTTAAGCAACAATTTATCGTACGATCTCCTGGCTTTTGATTGATCTCTGGTTTCAATATTACTAAAATATTTATTATAAATTTTATTACATAATATTTTCGCCTTTTCCTCTGATTCAAACTCATCCATACAAAAGGAATATCCGCTGTTTCTTTCAGCTTGTTTCCAGATATGTGATAACCACCCTTTTGGACCAATTCGTGTTGCAACTATATCTTTTGAATTTACAAGATGATGATAGAAGTTCTCAGGTATCTTGCCAATTGATGTACCCATATGTGACATACCAATAAACGGAACCCCGATATAACTAACAGGAGGTTCTGTTTTTACCCCTTTACGAATACGAAGCAGTTGTTCCCCATACGTACTTCCAACACCTGACGGCCATGATAAAAATATAGGATAATGCCAATCAGATTCTTCCTTCATAATTTTATCTGCAAGATTTGCAACTCTTTTATCTGTACTTTCAAAATTATTCATACCGCCATGAACATGAATCAAAATCTTTATCTTTCTTTTATGGTTTTTTCCACTATCAAAGTTTGTTATTGCCAATTTCTCAGCTTTATTCAATATACTATTCACATAATTATTATATTCTTCATCACCGTGTATAATTTCATTATCTATTGGGTTCAAAGCAAGTCCATCAGCATCTGCACGTATTATATGATCAACAAGTCGTATTGGATCAGCAGGATTATTTTCATTATCTGACCCATAAGAGACCTTATTAACTAATAAAATATATAAGAAGAAAACAAAAATAATATTTAATATAATTTGCAGATTATCTTTTTTACTCTTGTATCTCGTAAATGACAATTTTATCCTCCTTAAGTATAACTAATAAATTGAATGAACAATTTTCACAAGATAATATTTATAGAGAAATACTATTTTGTGATTCAATGATTTTAATTTCCCAAAATATTTAAAAATCAAATAAGATAACAACGGTGTTCTTTCGACTCTAGATTAGTCCTTTGCCTCCTTCTTAGATGGCGGCAAAGAAAACGAGTATGAATTAAAGAGTCTTTCACCTGTTTCCCTGGCGTTCTTAAAGGATATATACGCCACTGTTTCAGGATCAATGTTAATTTTTTTCAGATATTTTTATCCCTTTTCAGGAAAACCATAAATAAGATTAACATAGACTGCACCAATGTTCTTATCCATAAAAGAGAATCTTTTATCTGGAATTATTTGTAATAAGTTTTTTTGAAATACTTAGGAGTATTAACTCTCTCTAATGATCTTTACATTGTCCTTTGATGGGAGATTTTTGGGGTTGTACCCGTCATCATTATCTTTAATTCTCTTGTACACACTCTCATGAATTGAGGGTATTTCATATTTCTGCTTATTTATAATCTTTCTTTTTTTCCATCCAAGAATCCAATATATAGGTAATAAGGAATTATGAAGCTTATCTTTTCGTTTATCAGGTTTGTCAACTTTATCAGCTAGATTTTTGTATTTAGTATCATCTAAATGTAATCCATATGGCAAGACCTTATCAATCATCCACAGAAATGTAATGTTTGAAAGAACATCTTCCTCATAGCCACCCCCAACATCTGAATGTACGCCGGTAAACCAGACCTGTTCAATTGTCTGTTTTGGGCCTACTGCTTTGTTCCACAGGTTTGGTTTAAACTTAATTCTCTTTTCATCAATGGATAGAGCATGAAAACCATTTTCTACATCAGGATTCAATTGTGTATCGGGGAATTTTCTCGGAATAAATAAACCAACCGACTTTACGGTGTCCCACACTCCAATAAAATGAGGTTTGCAAACACGAGAAAATGTCTGCTTAAAGCCAGCCGCTACTGCAGGAGAACCCTTTCTATACATTCTTGAAGCATATGGGATTAGATTATTACTTCCCTTTTGAAGTAAGCCGCACTTATACAACATTCCTGCCAGGGCACGTACCGTGTATGCCCCACGACTAAATCCAAATAGATAAACAGTGTCACCTTCTTCATACTTATCCATAAGATATTCGTATGCATCTTCTATGTTTTTAGTTATTCCATACGAAAAAGCCAGTCCTAATATCTTGGTATAGACTTTGGCCGCCTTCGACCATGCACCAGGTGCTCCTGAAGTACCAACTCCTGGATCATAGAATGCTATCTGTTTTCGTGGATCCTTCACTACCATATCAAACAACTTTACGACATTGGTATTGTTCTTACCATATTCATTACCAGTGCCATCACAACAGATTACTATTTTTTTCCCTCTTTTTAAATTTGTATCCATAGATCTCTCCATATCCATCAATTATAGATTTACAATTATCATACATACGAAAATGTCACTAATCCTCGTATGATTCAAAGAATTTATTATAAGTTTTTACTTATCAATCGTCAGTTGTATTTGAGGAATTCTCCGATATTTTCGCCGTTCCAGATCGTAATATCACCATTTACATATTCATTTATATCAGTCTCTTGATATGTAAAAAGTGCTAATTTCGTATATTTCAATCTCATTTATGTTGATACCCTCTTTCATTGATCAATCGCCTGGCAATTTTGTAGTTAACTGAGAATGCATCAGGTTCATAGTGTTCTTAGTAGAAACCAATTCTTGACGTTATTATCACTAATCAATAATCGAGGCCATCCTCGTTCAATTATTAATTGTAAAAATTATTTTAATAGGTTTTTTCATAATAGAAATAGATTTGGAAAGTACTTGAAATGTTATACTTAATGGTAGAATTGAGTCCCTGTCTCTTAATGCAATATTGCTGTGTTTGTTATCTATGTAACGGTTAATTAGCATAGTTACTTGATTTCTATTACTAACTAATTCTAAAGGCACGAACATAAATGCCAATGGATCTTTTACTAATACCCGATGATCACCTCCAACCAGTTCACCTTTAGTTTCAAATATTACCAAATGATATTTGCCAACCAATCCATGGAATTTACTGGATGGAGTGATTGTAACCTTTGCAATAATGTTTGAATCCGCTGGTTTGTGGAACCTTTTCTCAATAACAATTTGATTGTTACTGAAACATTCTAACAGCTCTCTTCTTATATCTTTGTCTGTGCATATAATGTTAACGTTTATCTCACTCTTAATACTTGCATTTTTGATATGATTACTATTTAGCTCACGAGACAACACAAATGCGAAATCATCGTCTGTTTCTTTTTCCAACTTTCCATCAACAATGCCTGATTTATATGGAAGATTTTCAACAACGATCTTCGCCTGCTTATGAGAAACTGTTATTTTTGCAAGGTCGTAGTCTCCCATAAACACTTTTGTACCTGAGCATCCTGTAAACAGCCATGTAAGTAAAAGTGCTAATCCATACCTTTTCATTCTCCAATACTCATACCAGTTTTATCCGGAAAGATACCCTTATTTATTTGCTGGAATTTTATCGGACCTTTAAACCCTCCTTTTAAGATTGTAGTCTCCTTTCCGGTACCATTGGATGAGGGCTTCTCAATTTGAATATCTTTGCCCCTTATTTCATGGATCAGCTTACCCTGATCATTATAATCAGCTTCATAATTAAGGTTCTCTGCCGCGATAATGGTAGAATTCTTATTCACTGTAATTACTATCCTGTCATGCTTTCCTATCCTGGCATTTGTGCCTATCCTGAAATACGCTTTTGGCGTTAGGGTAAATGGATCCCCCTCAACTCCAATGCCAAGCCCACGGTCAACAGTAATGCTGCTATTGTTGTTTAATGAACTTAAATGGTTTGTACAACCGTTCAATAAGACAACTGATAGTAACGATGCAAATATGATTAGTGTTTTCTTCATGGTTTAATCAACTGCTCAAAACTTTGAAATTTAAAGCCATATAGGAAGAATTCATAACTCAAACTCTCTAGCTAGTTGTTGCTATAATTCTTTTGATATTAAATTAAATTTATCTATTTGCATTACCAACGGCAGTAGCAGTACTTGTACCAACTTTTCCTATTGATACAATCGTCCCTCCTCCAGTGCTAAAGAGATTACCGGCAGTCACACCCATACCGAAGCTACTTTTCTGATATACAAATATGCCTTCATTAAATTGAGCAGGATCAGAAGTTCTAAATTCTTTCTTTATAAGTTGACGTGGTTTGTTGGTATCTGTTCTTACGTTTTCATATTCGATCTCAACATCATAGCTTTCGCTAACTATGTCAGTTGTATTATTGTCTATGAGTATAACAGTTCTATCGCTTTTTCCTTTTCGTGCCAGAGATCCCATAGTAAAACTCACATTCGGTACAGGTGTTCCTGAGGACGGATCAACACCTGCCTGTAATTTAACACCCCTGATCATATCTCCACTAGTATTATTGCTCAAGGAATCAATTGTTGATGCACATCCATACAGCCCTCCTACCAACCCGACTAATATTAATCCTACTATAGCTGTAAATGCATACTTTCTCATTTTATTCTCCTATATAAATAACGTAAATATAAAATAATAAGATTTTATTACACATATAGAAATTATTAGTAAATCTTTTATCTATGATCTTCGTGATTGTGCTGTTTTAAATAGTCACTACAGAAAACTTGCAAGTTCTCAATTAAAATTAATTCTTATCATGTCAGCAAAAACTTCATATGGATGCGGAGAAAGAGTAAGATAATAACCCTATAATATGATTTTCATAGTCTCTGTGTGCTATTTTAATACGATTAAAATATATAGGAAAAGTTTTCCTAGTTGTCAATTGTTTTTTTAGAATAACAGCCATGTAACCGTTTAACTATTGAACGTTTTAAAATTAAACAGGATATTATGTATATATTTCTATCAACCAGAAGAAGCATAATTTGCTTTATTTCTGCAATACTTACAAAACATGATAAGAACTGTTGAATTACTAAACACAAATGCCATGCCGCTAACTTTTTATATTAACTGATTTTGTAAGTGCTAATCAAACTGTCAGTTACGAACATGGTGTACATTTCCTGATTTCAGTTTATTATAAATCCCTAACAAAAAACGTTATGGATCTCTAACAAATACGAAAAATTATGATGCTATTTAGAGGTTTGGCTATTTTAGGCAATAAGATTATTGTCCGGAATTCCCGAAGAGTACTTCAAGATTCTTAATTAGTATCTGAGAGCAGAACGCCTTTAAATCAGAGAAAAATAAAATCATTATTTTAGCAATTTACTCATGTCCCAAGTGCGTACATCAGAGGAAGGTATGCCTATGTCCAGACGATTGGATACAATAATACAGAATGTGAGATTGTTGATTTGTGGTATGAGGTGAAAGGTGCTTATACTAAATCGTCTACACGATTATCTTCCTTCTTTAAATTCCTTACAACATTGATTGCTTCAAGAATAATCCAGGCAGAGAATGCAAGCAGGAGCATTGACAAAATACTTAAGACCCAGTTTCCTGATTTTATATAATCCTTCAAGCTCATTATCATTGCCGTTGATGTCATAATAATAAGGAAAATAAGCGGTATTAGTGTAAATAAGATGTTTCGCCCTTTCCTGTAAAGGTAGACGGTCAGAACCAGTAGTGAAAGACCCGCAAGTAGCTGATTCGTCGCACCAAAGATCGGCCACAACCGCTTCCAGCTTAGACCCTCACCGCCAAAGATGAGGATAAGAGGTGTAAAGGCAGCAATCGCAGCTGCCGCATATCTGTTTGTCAAAATCTTAATATTGTATATCTCTCCCAGCTCACTCGTAATATACCTTTGAATCCTTGTTGAAGTATCAAGAGTGGTAGCAGCAAAGCTTATAACGAGGACGGCAATCAGTGTGGTACCAAAGACTTCGGGTAGATGAAGCCCCTCTTTCATGAAATAGGCACCTCCATTAACAAAAGCGCTCATCTTTGCATCCAGACTGCCGGCAGCACTCCAACTTGTATAATGACTCTTCCATGCGGCAAGAGTTGCAAATCCCGCTGTTGACGCAATTATTGCCATCAACCCCAGTGAACCCTCTCCCAGCATTGATCCAAACCCGATCATCCTCGCATCCTTAATGTTATTGAGTTGTTTAGATGTAGTACCTGAACCGACAAGACCATGAAATCCGGATATTGCACCACAAGCTATCGTTATAAAAAGGAACGGAAACCACGGTAAACCTCCCTCTACTTCCAAATTAAGAGCTGGTGCGACCATTGGAGGATGCGCAATGAAAAGGCCCAAATACATAATTCCCAATCCTACAAAGAGCTGGTGCGAGTTGATGAAATCTCTTGGCTGAAGCAGCAGCCAGACTGGAAGAACGGACGCAATGAATGCGTATACAAGAAGCACCAAAACCCATGACTCTGTCTGCCCTCCAATGAATACTGGCAGTTCCAGAGGTACATACATGCCAAGATATATAAATCCGTATAAGACTAATAACGCAATTATTGAAGGAATGAGTATCCCATACTTAGCCCGATAAATAACAACGCCTATTGCAACGGCAACGATAATTTCAATATTAACCGGCAATACCGTGGTTGGAAAT
>Ga0257118_1001992_pt1 | contig 10585 bp, 5 predicted proteins | sample SI112_150mmetaG_FD_190156 | JGI IMG/M metagenome (GOLD analysis project Ga0257118, IMG submission 190156) | Marine microbial communities from Saanich Inlet, British Columbia, Canada - SI112_150m | ecosystem: Environmental > Aquatic > Marine > Inlet | place: Canada: British Columbia | collected...
AAATAAGCCAACTTGGGAAGTTAAAAGGTTTCTGACACTCGGCTTATTCAATTTTAGTAAGTTGCTTATGTATCTCGACCTTGATCCCGACCAATGGGATGATCATAGCCCAATCCATAAGCATCCAATTGTAAAACAACTTCTTGGGGGAAATACCAGTGAAGATGGGATTGGTATTGATCCCCCCGAAGATCACAATATCGATAACATCAAACATCTGTTAAGAAACTACCCAATTGTATTTGATGCGGATAGCTCGCAACATAGTACCATAATTGATGGTTTGAAGGGCAAGAATCTTGTAATAGAAGGTCCTCCTGGGACAGGCAAATCACAAACAATAGCAAACTTGATTGCAGCCTTTCTGTCAAAGGGTCAAAAAGTCCTATTTGTTGCTGAGAAACTAGCCGCTCTCGAAGTAGTAAAGCACCGATTAGATAAGGCAAATCTGGGTTACTTTTGCTTGGATTTGCACAGTCATAAAACCCATAAAGTCAAAGTCCTAAAGGATTTAGAAGAGCGGATTAAGAAACGTACTAAATTTGTCTCGCCCGAAAGTCTCCAAGATGAATATGCACGGCATGAACTAATCCAGCGCAAGCTCAATAGCTATACGAATACTATCAATGGCGTATGGAAAAACACAGGACTCTCCATTCATGAAATATTGTCTAGCGCTACCCGCTATAGATCTGAATTTGTTCAAAATCCTATAGAATTCAAAGTCGAAGGTCTTGATGGAAATTCATTCACATCGGCGTTTAGACGAGAAATGGAAGATTTCCAGGATCGTCTCATTCACCACTATAAGGATATAATTGATCAATTAGAATCAGGTGAGCAGATTTCGACTCATCCCTGGTATGGTGTTGAGACGTTAACACTTCAAATGTTTGATGCCGAACGAGTTTGTGAGAGCATCTCGAGCTGGAATAAAAAGTTAGCGATTCTCCTGGAATATAGGGGAACTCTCTCGGAAACATTAAGGACCTCCATTTCCAATATCCCGGCTTCACTACCTGACTACAGTCACCTCCATGCTGAAATGCAAAAGGTACCTGAGTTAAAGGGGGACGAGTATCTAGCCGCTCTTCCAAGGCTTGATTTAAATGGTGTTGAAGCAATTGAATCATATTTGAGTCACTTCAAAGTTTTGAATGTAGCTTATAAACGAATTGATGGCCTATTCACTGAGTCATTTCAGCATGATAAAAAACGAATAGAGAACCTTCAGGAAACGGTAGACTTAGCACATAAGTATACCTCAAAGAGATGTCAACTATCAACATTGGTAGATGCATCCCCTCTGGCAAAGGATCTCAATGTTAGGTTTTCGAAGCATCAAGAATTGATATCTTGGGCTGACAATCTCGTCTCATGTGATAACCACACCCATATTTCACAAACACAGGGTGGTTTAAAGGAATTGGTTCAGTTCTTCGATCTGGTCGGACAACTGCCTCCAGTGCTATGGAAATACCGTAGCTCAGTATTTGAGAATTCTGAATTGGATCAATACCTTCCTGAAATTAAGACCACTATTGATGACCTCTCTGAGAAGCGTGACTCTCTCAAGGATATCTTCAATTTTGATGAGCTGCCTTCCTCTAAGGATTTACATAAGTACGTATATAGCATTCGTGATGTAAAGTATTTTAAATGGTTGGATAAGTCCTATCGAAATGCCTGTCGCGAGTTGAAGCATTATTCAGCAAATTCAAGTGTAAGGGTAAAGGACTTGATTGCCCAACTCGATAAATACGTCGAATATGTTGAATTTTTTGAATCGTTTGAAGAGAATATTGAATATAAGAATAGTTTAGGAGATCTCTTCAAAGGGTTAGCTACTGATATGGACATGGTCTCTTCTCTCAGAGATTGGTATCGCGCAATCCGTGAGGAGTATGGTGCTGGTTTTGGAGAGAGAGTCTGTTTTGCAAATGCACTCATAGGGTTGGAATCGAATGATGCACAGACAATAATCAATCATCGGAATACTCCAGATTGGAATGATTTGAGTTCAGGTGTAGCATCCCTGGATGAATTGACCACTCTTCTTGATGGTTATAGAGATCTAAAGGCAATTGACATTGACCTGGTCGGTGAGTCGGGGGTCCTCAGTACCATATCATCGAGTTTGGACCAATTGAAAGGCAATGTTCATCAGTATTATCGGAATCCAGATGTTGATATCTTCCAGCTCCTGTCAAATTTGGATTTGTTGAAAGAGGCACATAGTTCCAGAGCGGAATGGGATGCAAATAATACACCAGTAAAGTATTTTGACAATAATGTTGTTCTGAAACCAGATGATCTCATACATCAAACTGAGACAATAAATTGCCTAACCCATACCAAAGAACTAGCCTCGATTCTCAATAATGAAGTTAAGAGTGACCTCGTTATTAATTGCATCAACACTCATCCTCGTGAGGAAACAATATCTAGTATCCGCGACTCTGCCTGCCAAATGGGGAAACTGCTTAAAGAAAATGAGGTGGAACGAGATACCTACCTTCAATTAGCATCGGTTGACCTGCAAAAATGGTTGTCAGCATCTGGCCTTGATCTCGAATTGATGTTGGAACGGAATAACCGCGCTTTAGATGATCAGGAATACTTCGCCAATTGGGTGGACTACCTCCATGTATGGGATCAGGCCAAAAGCTACGGTATGGGTACCATTCTAGAATTAACTGAGGCAGAAGAGATTCAAATAGATGATATCCGTTATGCCTATCGTTCAGGAGCTTTTAACATTCTTGCTCATGAAGTCTATAAAGAACATAAAGATGTGCCCAATTATGTAGGTCAGGCCCAAGAAACGCTGCAGAAGCAATTCAGGATTGCTGACGTCAACATAATAACAAAACTCCAGAGGCAGGAGATTGCCTTTGCAATTGATAAAAACAAGGTTGCCCAAGGCATTGCAATGGGGAAGGCTGGTGATTTTACTGAATACGCGTTAATTAAACGCGAACTAGGCAAAAAGAGGCGGCACATTCCAATCCGACAACTAATCAGGCGAGCAAATAATGCACTGCTTTCATTGAAGCCATGTTTTATGATGGGACCAATGTCGGTTGCTCAATATCTGAAACCTGGACTATTTGAATTTGATGTCGTCATCATGGATGAAGCATCCCAAATAAAACCTGAAGATGCAATTGGCGCGGTTGCTCGTGGAAAACAACTCATTGTAGTTGGTGACCCAAAACAGTTGCCTCCAAGTAGGTACTTTGATCGAGTTTTGGATGAGTCTGACGATGAAGACGAAATGTCAGCTATTGAGGGAACAGAAAGTATCCTGGATGCAGCAACCAACCTATTTCAGTCAAAAAGTCTCCAATGGCACTATCGTTCTCGACATGAGAGTCTAATAGCATTCTCAAATCAGTCTTTTTATCATGGTGAGCTAATCTTATTCCCATCTCCCCATAAAATGGACAAGGAATTTGGCGTCAAGTATTCAAGGTTACCCAGTGGGCGATTTGTAAATCGTAGAAACAAAGAAGAAGCCAAACAGATCGTAAAAGCTACCGTGAATCATCTTCAGGAACACCCCAACGAGTCGCTTGGAATTGTTGCAATGAGTTCTGAACAGCGAAGTGAAATTGAATGGGCTCTTGAATACGAGATGAAGCTTAATCCCCAATTCAGGAAAGCCATAGAGGCAAATGTTGATCAAGATGATCCAATCTTTGTGAAGAACCTGGAGAACGTTCAAGGGGATGAAAGAGACGTAATTTACATTTCAATGACTTATGGACCACGTGAACCAGGACAAAGGGTCATGCAGAGATTCGGACCCATAAATAGTGATGTTGGCTGGCGCCGCCTAAATGTTCTTTTCACTAGATCTAGGAAAAGAATGCACGTTTTTAGTTCTATGTCATCTGGAGATATCTCGGTTTCTTCCAATTCACGGAAAGGTGTACAAGCGCTACATGATTTTCTCTTCTACTTAGAATCAGGCCAGCTTCCGCTTACTGGTGAAGCTGTTGGTAAGCCACCGGACAGTGACTTTGAGATTGCGGTGATGAAGGCACTTGGGGAAAAAGGATATGATTGTGATCCCCAAGTAGGAGCTGCTGGGTACTTCATTGATTTAGGTGTTAAGGATCCGGGGAATCCTGGACGATACCTCATGGGGATTGAATGTGATGGTGCAACTTACCATTCTGCAAAATCAGCTAGGGATAGGGATAGACTCAGGCAAAGTGTTCTCGAGGGACTGAATTGGAAGATTCGAAGGATATGGTCCACAGATTGGTTTAAAAACCCTAAGGCTGTACTGGTGCCCATCATTCGTGAATTGGATAAGCTGAAGACTAAACCTTCTGAACATCTCGATGCTCATGAAGAGGAGATGCCAGGTGAAGTCTTTCCGGAAGCCGAGAGAGTATCTTCCTATCGCAGGATTGAAGAAGAAGTAGAACCCCAGCATATTCATGTCGAAGAGCCAAGCAAATTTGATCCTCTCAAGCTTGAGGAAACATTGCTTAAATTTGAGTCTGATAATATCAGATCGGCCCACCCAAACACCCCAGCAAACGAGAGACTTCTACGACCAGAAATGTTGAAAGCACTGTTAAAATATATGCCTACTTCACCACCAGACTTCTTGCAGAAAATACCTCTTTATCTTCGTGATGGGACTGATCATGAAGAGAAGCACTATCTTTCGGAAGTCCTAGATATTATTGATAGTTACACCTAATGTACCTCGGGGGGCAATATGAATGAATACAAACACGATGGTATGCCAACTTGGCTGTCTGCATATCCAAATGATGGCACTTTCGACTGGTTTGGTTTAAGATTTTATAGACAGGCATTACGATTCCTGCTAGTGAGAGGTGCTGCAGCAAATAGCTTCAACACAGCCAAAACATTAATCTATTATGGAGCCATTGCACATTCATTTCGTACGCTCCATGGGTTGGATGAAGTCGAACCATTGTCTGAATCTCAGCTGAAAGAGTGGAAATCATATTATCAGGTAGCAAACTATTTGTATGTAGTACCTAGACACTCGCGTGAGGCTAGCGCTCTCGGCGGTGGATTTACCGGGGCAGCCACAGAATATGATGAACATTTCAAATCATTCGATCTCAGTGAAAATGGCACTTTTGATATACGGAACACTTATGAACGCATTTATCCACTCCAAAGAGAATGGGGATATTTAGTTCAATTCTGGCTTCCTCCAATTAGATACTTCAGGTGTGTTCTAAACATAGAAGCTTGCTCAACGGGTGAATATGCAATTCACTGCTATAATACACTCGCAAAGGATAGTGGCTGGGAAACCTTTACAAACGTCTTGAAAAAGGGTTCGATTGACAGGAATGAGCTCTCTGAAATTCAGTCAATTATTGACTCCCATTCTCTGAATGCCCTGGAAAAAGAACTTGCTCAGCAGATCCTATTTGATGAACACCAGGTAAATCCAATTGAAAACCTCGAATATCAAAAAGGCTATGACCTGCTTGTCTCTCTGAAACGAGATGGTTTAGAAAGTCTTAGTCCAGTAACACAAGAGGATTTCGCCATGATATTCTCGTACGCACACCTTGCAAATATTGAACTAGGTCCTTCCGATCCCAACTGGAAGATGCTTATTTCATCGGTGACATTCGATATGGGAATCTCAAGGCTATATACTTGGCTCGGACAGCAAGCTGTAGGTGAAGTAATCGACGAGATGAGCCTGGATAGTGAGCTTATGGTTTGGGTTCACGATTGGCTGAATAAGAATGGGTTCTCGGGTCGACTAAAAGACGTAATTGAACAATGGAAAAGCAAATACCTCGGGTCAATCCATGATTACGAAATGCTCTTCGGGGAAATGCTTGATTATGAGAAACTGGGAGCAGCTTTTGATGGCATCATTCAGGGGATAATTGTTTCTGGATTCCCATTTGACGAAAAGACTCAGGAGTTGGATCATTTTCAACGCATCACGGACACATACCACAGATTTGCACCCCAGAGGTACTTCAAAGATCATGTTATTGATGTGGAACAATCTTTTGATGAGTTCTTCTTGGGATTCACGAAGGCGTTAATAACAAATCAATATAAGTTTGGTCTTGAAAGAATGGGAATGGGTCAGAAAGCCAAGCAAATCTTAAACTATTATGAAGAGCAAAAACAATATGTGTACCAGGTAGACGATCGCAAATTCTATGAGAACCGAGGAATCTATGATATGATCGGTGCAACTGTCAGCACATGGGAATCGGCGGGGTTATTTTAGCATGAATCCCTCATTAACTATTAGTCAACTGCTTCATCAAGATGCTAATCAAGATGTGAGATATGAATTAGCCTTTTGGACTTCCTATTCCATCGATATTGAAACTCTCAGCTTTCTACTCAGGATGGATTTTAGATCAATTATGGATCCATGTGTACTCCATTTGCTTTGTGATCAAGCAAAGGTATCTAAAACAATGGAGCAAAATGCGACTCAAGAAGGTTTTAATAAGCTTCAACATCTGCAATCCTACTGCACAATCTCATCACAATTTGCTGAGGGATCTTTTCATCCTAAGATCCTCTTCCTAGTCTCAAATGATTCACTATTGACATTTATTAGCAGTGCAAATGCGACAAACAGCGGAATCCTTTCAAATCAGGATCTAATTGGCTCGTTTTTTAGTAGTGATGCTAGATCAGAAATTCGACCTGAGATAGTATCTATCTATAACTATTTGAGGAGTTTTGATGCGTGGTCAGCATCTGCTGTGGATGAGCTCAACATGCTCGTGGAACATTTCCCACTTTTGAGTAGTACTCCGCCAAGTTTAGATGTCATAACTATTCCAGGACCAAAATCTCTATTAACGCAGATGGTAGAAAGAGAATCTTCCGAAAAAGGGCTAAAGCAGATTAATGTATTTACGCCCTTCCTCGATCCGATGTTGGATGCCGTATTGAAGGTGAGACAGGAATTCAATGTGCCAGTGAATGTGATTTCACCACAAAAAGAGTTTATTGCAGTCAGATCTGATAGCTTACCCGATGATATCAATTTCTACAAATCATCTGGTAATGGAAAAAGTACATTCCATGCAAAATGTTATGAATTTGAATACCATGATGGACCTGTCCTTTATTGGGGAAGTGCCAATTGTAGCTTCTCAGGGCTGATTAGTGAAAAGCGAAATGCTGAGATCCTAGTTAGAACTAGGACGAGCAAGGAACACGTCGATGATCTGTGGGGCTCCTTAGATACCAAATTGGCACAGGAAGTGAGTTACGTTGATGCAACACCCGGAGACAACGATGGGCCAAAACATCCTGATGTAATTTTGCTCTCAGCTACGATCGAGGGGGATCACATCAGCATTATTAGCCTCGCCCCAATTGTAAGCGGTGTAATAAAACTCCAACTCATCGATGGGACAGAAGAAGAGATTGAGCTGCAATCGAAAACAAGTGCAGAGCATCTGGTCAAATGTCCAAAGACCAATCCCATGGTAGTCTTTATAGAGCGTGATGGTCACACAGTATCCAATAATCTGTTTCTAAACCACCCCTCACGGATAGTTAACCGTATAGAATATCCAGGGTCATCAGAGGAGCACGATACCAGGAAGTCCGAGTCTGATGGAACCATCGAAAGCGCGTTTGGCATGTTTAATGTCAAATCTCCCCCAAAGTCTAGCCACTCATCAAAACCTGAAGGTACTTACATCTCTCGTCGATTTTGGACCCTGCCTCATTATCATCAATCTTTGGGTTTTAGAAGCTTTGATGGCGTTAGAGATTTTATTAATCGAAGAGCTCTTGCACACAAAGCGAGGCGTGATGAAGAAAATGAGAACGATGGAAAAGGGAGCACAAAACCCAAACAAAGCAGCGATAATCCAAGGGCAGTTACTGAATTAAGCCGTATGCTCAAAGGTTCATGGAGTCTCATGAATAGACTCCACAAATATGAGTCTGCCGAAACCTTTAAAAAGGTAGAGCTAGACCTTTGGTTTCAGGGGCTGGACAGTATCAATCAGATATTCCTTGAGCACTTGGATAAAACGCATTTCCCGCGAAACTACGATCAGTACCATCACTTGTTGTATTATCTATCATCTATTTCTGCATGGATGATTGATAAGGATACATCAGCGATTGAGGGGGTTGAATATAGCCTTGATCTCATTATGAATATTCAGGACCTGTATTTGGTGCTCTCAATCTACAAATATCTTTGTCCTGGGCGTCGGAAAGAATCAGTCAGAGAAATGGAGATACTAGAGATTAAGCGAGCACTTTATTGTAGATACATTGTCCGTGATAAGGCGCAAAATGTTCATCCATCAGTTGAACATAGGGAAATGATATTGGAGAACTTCATTGATGATCTATTCTTGCCGAGAATTGCTCTCGAAGCAAAGTCTATTCTCGAGAGTAAGGATTTGACCTTTTTGCGGGATTATCCAAAGGTAGAAATTCTCTCATGGAAAGATAAACAGTATTTAGTTGTAGGTCGGGACCAGAGTAGGATTGATTTAGAATGGTTGTACCCAATAGTCCAAAAGAAGCAGAAAGACGATGAAAAGAAAGTTCCCGTGGATAGATTCAAGTTGCCAATACTTTCAGATCAACCCTTCAGGTTAGCACACCCGGAAGCTTTTGAATTACTCAATATCTAGTGATTAGTCATCATTCCTTGTTTGCCATACTGCATACTCTAACTTCTCTGATTCTATTGGAATTGTTCGGAGTGGGATATCTTTGTCTATTATGTAAATGGTTCAGCCTGCCTTCGAATTCAGGCATATTGCTTATATATGGTAACGCATTGATCAAAATGCGAATGAAGGATTAACTATGGGTAAACTAGATCGGGATACGGTTCAGCAGTTATTTATTGACGCCATTCAATATGGGAAACAAGTAGTGATCCAAGATAAATCCACTCACTCCGAGATTATGGGCGGTGCATATATAATCCTTGAGGTTGATGGCAGATCCAAGCTTGGCAAGTTGCTTGCATCTTTTGAAGGAGATGCCGACTGTGGATTTAGCCTAAGCAAAAGCAGCTATATGGGTGGTTTTACTCTATCTGGCGATGGCCTGAGGTTTATGCATGTAGCGCCTTCATTAGTGGCTTGCAAAGCAGCGTTGGAATATATCACGGAGCGACTCGATATTAGTGGTTGGGTCAACGATTACGAGTCACGCTGAAAAGATATTAATTACTAAAGAAAGCAACCATATATGAACTATTTCAACGATAAAGTCAATATTATCTGGTTTGTAGCTGATTTGCTACGTGGACCGTCCCTATCATTACAAGGATGTCATGCTCTCAATGTTTGTGCTGAGACGTTTAGACTGCATACTCTAACTTCTTTGCTTTAATGAAAGATTTAGGGGAACCATTTATCTGAGCTAAAACGAGTTAAGGATAGGAAAATATCAATGGGTATTATGTTCAATACACAAAGAGAATACCAAATATGGATAGTTGCTACCATATTAATCTTCTCGCTGATCGGTAAAGATTTCACGTTTCTCATTTCGTCCTTCTGGATCGGTTGGACCGTTTCTAAGGTCCACGATAAGAAGATTGATCTCATCATAAAACAGTTAGCGGTTATACTGGTAGCAACAATCCTTGGAACAATAATTGGGTATAAACTGTCCCTCGTTCATCTACTCGAAGTGATAGGTTGGATATAGAGGTAATATTATTAAGCAAGAAGAAATGCAAGCCCTCGAAGAGCTGGAAGCCAACCTTGAGATATATCAGGAAATGAAACGGAATAAACAAGCTTGTGATTATTTCATAGGCAGAAATTGATCCTCATATTGTGAGCATGAAAAAGAAAAACAAAAATAACAATCCGGTCAATCCAGATAAGGCTAAAGAGGTTCTCGAGCTGATTGAGAATTATGCAGCCGAACCCGAAAAGTACCGACCTATATTAGAAAAATTAGTAGCTGAGAACCCAGAATCATGGGGGTTCCGCCGAATGTTGGCAGATATAAAATCAAATGATCCAACAACTCTTTCCGAGGCAATTCAAGAATATTCAGAGTGCATTGCGCTTCAACCAGATTCCTCTGATTTGTACTATAATCGAGCGATATGCTATGAGAAACATGAGGATTATGACAAAGCGTTGAAAGATATTCAGGAAGCAAAAAAACGCTCTGAGAAAGATTCGTACTTTTCAGATATTTTTCGGTTAGAAATCAAATTGGGTAATTATGAAAGCGCTTGGCAGCTTTATGAGGGAACTGACTATCAGGAGTACTATAATGATGCAGAACAGCTAAGCGAACTAGCTCAGTACTACATTAAAAATGAGTCAATTGAAAAGGCTTTAGACATCCTGGAATCCATGAAATTTGTGGAGGGTGGTTCTCGATTCGATATGTGGGATCCACAAGATGAGATTGATGGAATTAAGGAAGAGTTGCATAAACAAGAGATCGACAACCTCAGGAACGTCAAGTTTGCAAGTGCTGACTGTAAGTCGTCAAAGTAATTCGGACAAGATCGCTTAAAAAATAAGAGACACTTTCCGGGCCTCCAACATATTAAGCAAACACCTCATGGTGCTGCGAT
>Ga0257118_1002000_pt1 | contig 10553 bp, 10 predicted proteins | sample SI112_150mmetaG_FD_190156 | JGI IMG/M metagenome (GOLD analysis project Ga0257118, IMG submission 190156) | Marine microbial communities from Saanich Inlet, British Columbia, Canada - SI112_150m | ecosystem: Environmental > Aquatic > Marine > Inlet | place: Canada: British Columbia | collected...
ATTTCATACACATGCCCAGGCATAACTTCTTCAACATCAACATATGGGGTGGTGTCCTGATAAAAAAATCCACTCCTTAGGTAGGCGGATATTGCATCTTCATCTATTGATAAATTAGGTAATGAATGCAATAAAGCATTAAGTTCACTTGCAAAAAATACCTGTTTGGCTTTTATATATAAATAAAGCGGCTTTTTACCTATTCTATCACGAGCCAATATCAACTTATTATTGACTTTATTTAAAATAACAAAGGCAAACATGCCGTCACACATTTCTAATGCCGAAATTCCAAATTCAATATAAAGCGCTAATAGTGTTTCAGTATCAGAGTGTGTTTTAAACGTGTAGCTATTCAGTTTTTTCCTAAGCTCCAGGTGATTGTAGATCTCACCATTAAAAATAATAACATACTGCCCAATAACGAAGGGTTGGTCACCATGCTTAATATCCTGAATAGAAAGTCGAGTATGAACTAAATGAAGGTTTTTATACTGATACTGTGTTTGTGCATCAGGGCCACGGTGATACAAGGATTGCTTGACAGAATCAACATAACTATCATTAAAATTAATTAATCCCGCAATACCGCACATATTTAACCTTTTAAATGTAGATTTATATTTTTAGCAACACTCTTCCAAGCATATTTTTCTGATTGTATTCTATTTTTTATCGAAATATCACGCCTTAACTTAACATTAACTGAGAAGTTAGATAAACAATCAATAAATTGGTATTTATTACTTAAATCAGCAACACAATTATGTTTTCCAAGTATTGATTTAACACCGCCTGCATTAGAGCTAACAATAGGCAAACCACAAGCCATGGCCTCAAGTATTGATGTTGGTGTACCTTCTGACAATGACGTTAACAAGTAACAATCACTTTCATAATAATACTTCCTTACAACTTCAGCGCTTTTAAATCCAACTAATTCAACATTATCAATATTTTCTCTTCGAATAATATTTTCTAGCACCTTTCTGTGATTTCCATCTCCAACTAGTATGAATCTAAATTCTTTTAATGCTTTTGATATTTCCAATATTAATTCTATATTTTTTTTAGGTAATAAATTTGCCACTGTCACCACAGTAAATTTTTCATTTTCAAAGTTTCTATTAAAATCTGAAAAAAATATTTTATTTACACCGCTCGGCTGAACTATTATTTTCTTAGACGTTAATTTCTCTAATTGATTTGCAGCCTCAAATCCCGTAGTAAAAATAATATCAACAAAACACAAACCTAAAGAAAGGGCTTTCTGCTGGAACAATTTGTCGGAAATCTGATCATGTATTGTTATTATGACCTTGTCTGCACGTACAAGCATCTTAATTAGCTTAGAGAAAACTAACGAACTCCAATCACCATGAATATGCACAATATCAAATTTATCTCTATTAATAAGCAGTCTGATAAACACCAAAAAATAAAAAAGTAATATGCCAATAAATTGTGGTTTAATTTTGTGCAAAGGCAGTTTTGTTATTTGAATGTCATTGGATGTTACACAACTACCTTGATTAAAATAAATTGACACCTTATGTCCTAACTTTATTTGCTCTCTAGTTAGTTGTGCTATGTGATTCTCCATACCCCCTAGCAAAGGTGGCAAGCGCGTGTACAATCTTAATATTTTCATGCTTTTTCTAAGTTTCCAATATAGATTTATACATGTTGAGAAACTTTTTCATCGAAACTTCATATTCATAATTTTCTAAGAATTTTTGATGCGCAGCTTTCGTCATCCTTTTAGAAAAATTAGTATTATTAAGCAAAAACAAAACCTTCTCTTTTAGAGATTCCACATCTCCCACCTCAAACAACAACCCATCTTTATTGTCATCGATAACCAATGGAATGCCACCAACATTACTGGCTACAATAGGCAGGTTCAACGACATCGCTTCTAATAACACACGACCAACACCCTCCTCAATAGACGGCAATACCAAAATGTCTGCATAGTGCATAAACGTTGGAATTAAATTGTATTCTACTCTACCCAATAAAAAAACCTTTTCATCGATACCCAATTCTTTAGCTCTGGCCTCCAGCCTCGATTTTTCCTCGCCATCACCAACAAGGATAAGCCCTATATCTGGATTTTCCCTCACAATTAATGCAAAAGCCTCCAATAAAATATCAACGCCCTTTGCAATTAATAAATTACCCACAAATAATAAATTGTATTGATTTTTGCACAATATCTTTGGTTTATCTTTAGCGACATTTTTCTCACTAAATAATGTGCTATCACAACGTGGTGGTACCAAAAAAATCTTTTCACGATTGATACCAAATCGATCTAATGGCTCATACAGAAAAGGCGATACAATTCTAATATAATCAGCTTTTTTGACAATCATTTCACTAAAGAATTTAACCAAACTAGAGTGAACCTTACCACCAACCTGACTAGGATAATCAAAAATATCGCCCTGAACTTCAAACACAAATTTCTTGCCATAAATCTTGCTAGCAATCAGTGCTAGAATAGCACCACCGGCATCGCTTGCTTGATAGATATCAAAATCATATTTTGCACTGAGTTGTTTTATTTTAAACAGCCCTAAAAACGTAAAATAGGCAACATTAATATACTTATTAGTTATTACTGGTAACAATACGCCATGAATATTCTTATGCTGACTTATACGTAACCCTTTGGAGAGGCACTGAGATACAATTACAACATTATTCCAATACCTTAACCAACCTTCAAAAGTTTGCATATTTTGAGTATGCCTACTAATTGGATGTGGATAGATTGATCGACTAATCAAACAAATGTTTTTATCACTCATTAATTACCCTTATAACTCTATCAATATCTTTGATCGACAAATCATGATTTACTGGCAAAACAACAATAGAATCTGATAAGTATTTTGAATATTTATTGCTTTTCACTGGTACATTATCATGCAAAGAGCCCCACAAAATGAATGAATGAATGCCTTTGGCCCATAATTTTTTTCTAATTAATTTGTTATTACTGGTTAGCAATGGAAATCCGTGTGGACATGACGTGTCAAGTTTCTTAAAATTCAATAAAACTGGTAATTTTTCAACATATCTAAGAAAATTTCTTTGCCTTTTATCACAAATTTTTTGATAATTTAATCGTCTATGCTTACCCATAATTGCATATCTTTGAAAATTGTCATATAAAAAAACATTATTACTATCAAAATTTAAGGAGTGATCAATATTTGATAGTTTTTTTAAAAACTTATTAATCACACTATTATTAAAAAATTTAAATATAAAAAGTAAAGTAGACTTTACTCTGTAGACTAAAAAAGTTAACCATAACCTAAACAAAGGTGAGGTGTCTGTACCAGTAGCATTATTAACATTCAACTTCACTAAAGCGCCAAAAGGTTCATTTAATAACTTTCTAAAGCCATAGATAACAATTTCAGCCTGATAACTCTTAATAGGTAAAGAATGCGTAGCATCTATAATAGGCACTATATTATTCTTCGATAAATAATCGTATAAATCACTTGACATATCACCAATAATATTAAGATAATCATGCCAAAGAAAAAATAATTGATTTTGACTTTCTATGCTGCCCAAGCTAGTCAAAATATCACCAACTGGAGCTTGTAATTGCTTGTTCAGGCCTTTATAATAAAATATCTCAACTTGATGATGCTGAAAAATATCTACGACCATTGGGCATATAAAACTTGGCAGAACTATTGCCTTAATTGACAATGACTCTATCAAATAATTAATTGCATTTCTTCCCAGTAAAAATGGAATAAAATTATCTTGCTTGTTATCTTGCTTCAGGTAATAGTCTTGTAATGGCCTGTTGTATATCATTTACAATAACGACGCTAATCTGAATAAAGATTTAATCGGTTTAGTAATGGGCTATTTGGATTTTTCTTTGCTAATATGTACTGACTTTTAAAAAACCAATTCCTCAAAAAAGGCAGTCTGTTTAATAATAACTCTAATTTCTCTATTATTATAAAGCGCCTTTTTGGTAAATTAAAATACCCTGCTTTAACAATGTCAAAACCGAGGGAAATAAATATTTTTTTTATTTCTTTATGTGTTGGCTCCAGCCAGTGTTCTGTTTGATACATATCATCAAAAAATTCCTGATTATAGCGACTATTAAATGTGTTTTCTGTTTCAAGATAAGACAACATATAATCACCATTTGGGCAGGTAAAGACTAAAAACCCACCATTTGATAAAAAATTACCTAATAGGCGCAGTGCATAAATTTGTTTTTCGGCAACTAAATGTTCATAAACTTCAGTAAAAATAACCACATCATACTGTTGATCAATCGCTTGAAAATCTAAAAAATAATCATAAGAAAACTCTACATTTTTAAGCCCCTTCTTTCGAGACAACCTTTTAGCGTCGTTAACCTTATCCTCTCGAAAATCTACTCCATTAAACTGAATATCAGGATATTTTTCTGCTAAATTCCTAGAAATTCCCGCATCGTCACACCCTACTTCAAAGACAGACTTAATTTGATGACAAGAAATTAATTCATCAATAAGATTTATTGCTTGTTTTCTCCACTCTGACATAGAACTCCTATAATTTTAATTCAGAACGCACCACTTCAAAACATTCGGCATAATCAGTTCCCATCTCAAACCCTCTAAATTGGGCTCTAGCCACAACAGCATCTATCCATTTATCTGTATATTTATCATATTGTGATTGGTGGGCTTTAAGTGAATTAACCTTTTTATCAATTGTTTGGGTTATGTCAACATAAACTTGTGGTCTAAATGGAACATAACCTTGGCCTGATGGATTGATAGGCTCATATAAAAAAATCGTATTTTGGCGTCTCGCTGCTGAAATAGTAGAGTGCGCAGTACGAATATGGTCTTGATGTGTATCAAATACAAAATGAGTAAAAATAATATCAGGTTTAAGTTCGCCAATGATTTCATCCAACTTTGCAACCAACTCAGCTGAGTACGGTACACAAGTATCTTGGTATCCCAGAATATGCAACTTAGAGACTCCTAGCACTTTTGCCGCAGCCTTCGCCTCTTGCTCAGCTATACCATCTGCTCTAATTGTTACATCGTTATGATCACTTGAACTATTGCCAGTCACCAATACCATTTCAACTTCATGATTGTGTTCTAAGGCCTTTGCTAAAGTACCTCCACAAGCAAGCTCAATATCATCACCATGAGCGCCCACAGCTAGAATTTTTAATTTCTGTTCAGAGTTAAACATATTCGAACCCCTTTTGGGCTTTCATCCAAGGAACTAGGGTTCCACCCCAGCCTGCTTTAAAATGCGACAAGTTTCTTTCTTTATTACTCAGCTCCATAGATTCCGCAACTTGCTCTCCAATTTCAAATAAATCAAATCCTTTTTCCTTCAAATACACAATAGACTCCCAAAGTAGAAAATGATTAGGATATATAGATTTATCAACATCATAATCCTGCACTGAAGAATTATATCTTGCTTTGCCATTGTATATATGTAATGCAACAGCACCAATCAATATGTCCTTATATTGGCAGAGTAATAATACCTCGAAGCCTTTTTGTATAGCGACAGAATCTAACTCAAAAGCTCTTGGATTGCGCTTTTCACCCTTAATCTTATAATATAATTGAACATATTGGTTGAACAAGCTTTGATCAAAATTATCTCCATCCAAAACTATCAGTTTTGTTTCTCTTCTAGTTCGATTGATGTTTGGTTTACTGCTTTTTCTTACACAACGATATAACTCATTCTCTTCTATGAGTAAATTAATGACATAACTAAATTCTGCCTTAAATATATACCAATTTGGGTAAAGAATATCTTTTCCATATCCAAATTCAGTAAAATAATTGTGGTTAACTTTTGTATGCAATAATGGAGAATAATGAAAACGCGCTAGAATGCATTGATACTGCGAAGCAATTCGATCTATTTCGGCAACTATATACTCATAATATTCCGAAATAGCATTATTTGGCACATTTTTGTTAAAAATAGGTGCAAAAACAGGCTCTTGCCCCATCGACATTTGCCAATGGCTATCAATCTTCTCAACATAAAGTGGAACAATTGCAATAAACACGCTACCATTAAGAACTACAAATGATAAATTTTTAATGCTAGATTTGACATTTAACACTTCAATATAATTAATAAACCAAGCGGTATAGTTAATCGTTCCTTCAAAAGTACTCAGTAATTCATCCCACTCATTAGCTGAGAAATCTTTAAATAATCGAGTGTATAAATTATCTTTCATAGTCATTATTGTTTCAAAAGATTTTCTGTTGCCCTGTAGCCACAATTAAAAATCACATCCATTATTGAAAGTCCAGGGATAAATTCACCTGATATTTGTGGATATGTTGGCACAATATAATCCTGATAAATAAAATTAAGAGAATTAGCTTTATACAATTTATGATCGTTATAAACTTTAGCACCATTACCAGAAAGATAAATATCGCCACCTACTTTCTTACAAAGTGAAATATTTCTTTGGTTTGATATTCCAAAGTCTTGATTGAAATCAGTATCGACATACAATTCCGTGTCAATATTAAACTTAGAAATTAAAAATCTTATAATATTAATACTGTAATCTGAAAAATACTCGTACTCGCACATGAATAAATTTTCAATATCAATATATACCTCATCAAAATTATTTGAGCCTCGATACGATTCTTTGATAATATTTAATACTTTAACCTTCCACTGGTGATCTGCTGGCATTATTAATTGATTAATTGGTATTTGTTTATTACCTAAAGGTAACGATAAGTATTGTAGTTTTGAATTATTATTTAAAATCTTTGTTCGAGTGAGATATTTGTCGTTCTTTGAACGCAAAGAAGATGTTAAAAACACAAACTTATCACTTTTATTGATTTTGTCAAAATAACCCATCCATGGAAAAAAATTGGGCTGATGAATAGATACAATCATAAGTTTTAAATCTTACTTAATTGATCAACATACATATAAACAATATTCTCTGTTTTATATTGTTTGGCCTTTTGATACGAATACTTTGACAATTGTGCTAGTAACTTTTGGTCATTAATTAGTTTAATACTTTGCTCTACAAACTTATTTTCATTATCTAATGGAATCAGCAATTCCTCAATTGTATTGTCCGGGAGTATGTTGGCAACGCCACCAACCTCAAATACAAGTGCTGGACACCCACAGGCCATAGCCTCTAATAATACTCTTGGAAACCCTTCGCCTCTAGATGGTATTAAAAATAAATCAGCCAGTTGATAATATTTAACAATATCTTTATTGGCCACCTCACCTAAATTTATCAAATAATCCTGTAAATTATTAGCCTTAATTTCTTGGTCTAATTGGCTTGAATAATCGCCAGGTCTGCCAATAGCGGCAATAATTACATTTAAATTATTATCTTTAATCTTCTTAGCAATTAATGGTAATAAATCCGTACCTCGGCACTTATTAAACGTGTGCACAAACAACATTACTTTCTTACTTGTATCTAATATTATTTCCTTGCTAATTAATTTTTCCTTTTCTAATAGTGGATAGAACCGCTCCGTGGATATATCGTTGTACAAAGTAAGCATCTTGTTTCGTGGGATTTTATAATACTGATGATAATAATCAACCATTAACTCGGGGCCTGTCGCTAAAAAGTTTATACCTTTAAAAGCAAACCAAGCTAATAACTTTGAAACTAACCTCTTGATATTTTTTTTATTGGGAAAAAATAATAAAGGAACCACATCCTGTCCACAACTCCAAAACACAACATTTGCACGACCAAAGTTTAAAAATCGATTGGCAATAATCAATGGCAAAACACCTGTTAAAGATGATCTAGCAAAGAAAATACCTACACCTTTTTTATATAATACAAAATAAATACTTATTAGCCTAGCAAATCTAGATACAGATTTTAATTTATCATCCAAAATAAAAATCTCTTTTGTGTTATTAATTTTAGGTGTTATATCGCAATGCTCAATAACTACATAGAGCTCCACTTTTTTTCCTAATTCAGAAAGAAAATTAATAATATGATAAAAATTTTCTGCACTATTTTTATAGTATTGAGGCAATACATAACAAACCTTCATTAGTTTAGGTTCGCTTTAAATAATTACGATTCATAATAAATGGTAAAAACAAAATAAACCAAAATACGAAAGATGTAATATTGTTATGAAATAATGAAAATGTTAGTGAACCTATTAGGAGTGATAAAGATATATAAAAATATTCTCGACTATTATTTAATAATTCTCTCAATCCAAAATATAGTTTATAAAGGTAGAATAATAAAAAAACTATGCCTAGAGACCCTAATTCTGCAATTATCTTTATCAGATCATTGTGCGTCATTTTCTCTGTATTCCTAGTCATCTCATGATCCTGGATATATTTATCAGTTAAGTTTACATCGTACGATAAAACTGCTGTGTGTATTTCTAAATTTTTCAAAAATTTATCATCAACATACTTGTAGTATTGTGTCCTAAATTGACCATAGCCTATACCATTAATAAGATTATCACTATAAGCATTTAAACCTGTTTTAGCCAAAAGAACCCTAACTTCATTGTGATAAATTTCATCTATTTTTTGATAAAATAGGGCGCTACTCGAAATAGCTAATATCATTAATCCCGTAAAAAAAATAGAACTAAACCTGCCTCTATTTTTAAAGGCATATAGTAATAATAAGATTACAATACCGACAATCACAGCGTCAGATTGAGTTATGAATATTGCAGAAGTCACCAAACCTAATTTCATAATTTTAAATTCAGTCTTGAAAAACAATAGAATACTAAAGCCAAGCATTAAGGCTATAGCCAAATAATTGGGATTCGAGTAAAACAAATGAACCCTAAGATTAGTCTGAAACATAGAAGATGCGAATTCGATAATTGAAAATATGGACAAAATCAATATCAACCCAACAATAAATTGGAGTAATTCATCTACCTTTTTATTAGTGTCCAATTTAAGATAAATGAACAACACTAGTAACGAGATAAAAAGAAAATTTCTTGCATAGTGAAAATAATACGGCATATATAAATCATTGCCGAAATAACTTACGCCAATCACCAATAAAAACATCAATAATAAATAGAAAACACTATTATTCAGTGTGGTTAGATTATTTTTAAACAGATGATGCGCCAATCCTGCAACCGCTAACATCCCTATAAATTTATGCAGATATCTATACAAATCGAAATCCAGACCATAGGTTTCATAATTTGTTGCAAAAGCAAGGTAAGATAAGAATACTATCATTAATAACAAGTTATTCAAACTACGATCTCTTCTAAAATAGAAAAGATAAGCAGTCATAATCAAGGGCAATGCGCCATTTATAATACTTGTCATCATTTAATTTAATTTTGGTATGGTTTTATATTTTATGTCATTCTCAGCCTCTTCTTTCCAATAACTTCCCGAATTAAATAAGAGTAGATGACGAACGTCAGTAATGGCTTTTAAATACCCTTTCAAATAACCTACAATGAGTTTACTTCTAGTGATATCAAAATGAATTATTTGATTAATAAGCATACTCACAATTCGCCCAAAGATATATAAGTTAAAATGTGCAAATACTGGTATTTTTGACTTGTTCAAAAGACAAATACAGCCTTGAATATGCCACCCTCTTTCCAAAAGAAATAAAATCTGCTGAATAAGTGCTGTCATCCTGATCATCATGATAAAAACAACTATCTTCAAGATAAACAATGTCGCCTTGATTTGATAGTGTAAACCCTAAAATTGCATCTTCAGCTTTACCCATCTTATCCCGATATAAATCAAATAAACTAAAATTGAAGTTCTCATATAGAAACTTCTTTCTAGCCGAAAATACTGGGCCATTAAACCACTCTAACGATTTACCATTATCTGGTTTTTTACCCCTGATTCCAGTCAACCAAAATTTCCCGTCTTTAATGTTTGGATTTCCAGATATTGTCTTTAAAAACTTAAAAAGAATATTATTTTTTGCAAGTTGTCTAGTTTTTGATTTAGGAATTTTATGATCAAAGAAGTCATGCTCATAAGCAAAATTTGGCTGTACTCCAACCACATCATTACCAGCATATACGGCAAGTATTTTTTTAAAACACTGTTTATCTACAATACGCATATCATCATCAAAATAAACTAATGTGTCATTATTAGATGCCAAATATCCCACATATCTCTGATAAGGTTGATTACTATGACTTGAGCGAACATATGTAATTCTACCTAAGCTTTGAATCTCTTGATTTTCATCCATTGATGAATCAACAATAATAATTTTTTCTGGCAGATGACTACACTCAAGAATTTGCCCAACCAAAACTCTTAAGCTTTCTCTACGATTATAAGTTGCGATAATAACATCAAACTTCATTCAATATTTTCCGTATTCTTCTCAAACCAAATGGATAACACTAGCAAAATCCAGGTTTGGTAATTATCTTTAAAGAAGTATTTTTTAGCCACATCAAAAGACACATATGAAAAAACAACCCGATGCTTCT
>Ga0257118_1002006_pt1 | contig 10529 bp, 11 predicted proteins | sample SI112_150mmetaG_FD_190156 | JGI IMG/M metagenome (GOLD analysis project Ga0257118, IMG submission 190156) | Marine microbial communities from Saanich Inlet, British Columbia, Canada - SI112_150m | ecosystem: Environmental > Aquatic > Marine > Inlet | place: Canada: British Columbia | collected...
TTACACGTTGCTTCCTGGTTTTTACTTGTGTCATTTGCTGACCTCCTTATAGTTTGTATTACTCTGTTCAGTGCCCCCTTGAGGGGTATAAGGCTATCTTTGTGTCCAAGTTTGTCAGACCACTACATCTTTGTGTCCAAGTTTGTCAGGCCGCTACAGATCTTATTCAAAGGCGTTACTGCTGGATTAACTTAGTTGTGCACTAATGATTCGAATATGCCTAAGACTAATTTGTTTATAAAATCGATCAACTATTAAACAAAACATAATTTATAATTCAATGTACGACAATTTAACTTTAGCTCCTGATGGCCTCAATATTAAATACAAACAACCAAACATTAGTAAAAAAATGTCTTTTTCCAGCCGCAGGTTATGGAACACGATTTTTACCAGCAACCAAAGCTGTGCCCAAAGAAATGTTGCCGATTCTTACCAAACCTCTACTTCAATATGCCGTAGAAGAAGCGTTATCAGCTGGAATGAACAATATGGCCATTGTCACTGGAAAAGGCAAACGAGCAATTGAAGATCACTTTGACAGGTCGGTAGAATTAGAAATGCAAATAGAAGGCACTAAAAAAGAAGAATTACTCAAAGAAGTCAATGAAGTTTGTAAAAAATCTACCTTTACTTATGTACGTCAAAAACAAATGCTAGGTTTGGGTCATGCTATTTTGACGGGTGAACCCTTAATTGGCAATGAAGTATTTGCCGTTCATCTTGCCGATGACCTTTGCATTAATGATGGCGACAGTGTTCTTAAACAAATAGTAGGCGTGTATAACAAATATCAATGTTCTGTAGTGGCTATTGAGGAGGTGCCGATAGATCAAACTGATAAGTACGGTATAATTGCTGGTGACTTAGTTGATGGTACAAATGATACTTATCGAGTTACCGATATGGTTGAAAAGCCTAATTCAAAAGATGCGCCAACTAATATGGCTATTATTGGTCGCTATATTCTAACGCCAGATATTTTTAACATCCTTAGAAGCATTGCCCCCGGTAAAGGTGGGGAGATACAAATTACTGATGCTCTACTTATACTGGCCAAACAAGGTAAGGTAGTTGCTTATAACTTTAAAGGCAAACGTTTTGACTGTGGAAGCATAGAGGGCTACCTTGAAGCAACACACTATTTTGCCAAAAAACAAGGAGTGCTCTAGTAAAACTTTATCATTTTTTAATAGATCTCATCACTCTCCATGCGTGCATTATTATAAAAAAATACAATAAAAAAATAAGTGCAAATAAAGCAAACATTTTCCATTCTGGAATATGATTTAATTCCATCCAAGAACCCAAAAAAGCCATACCACATGACAACGTAACAATGGTTATTAGCGATTTTCTTTCACTCATTCCAGACTTGATAAAAAGATGATGTAAGTGCCATCTATCTGCTTTAAATGGAGACATTCCTTTAATTACCCTTCTTAACATAATTGCAAAAGTATCAATTAATGGAACGGCTAACAACCAAAGAGCAGTTACAGGGCTATACGCCGGATTAGGGCCTTGAGATAACTTTATGAATAGTACTGCAATTATCAAACCTAGCAATGTAGTTCCTGCATCTCCCATAAATACTTTTCTGGACTTACCAAATACACCTAAGTTAAATAATAAAAATGAAACCAATGCGGCACAAACAATTAAAGCAACCATCAAATAATCGGCATGTCCCCCTATATAAGAAAAATAAGAGATAAATAAGAGAGGAATAAGCGATAGAAATCCAGATAGTCCATCTATACCATCAGACATATTAATTGCGTTCATAACACCAATAATGGAAAAAACTGTAAAAAATATTGCCCATGTATGTAGTTTCAATTCACCCAACCCAAAAATTGAGCCCAATGAATTAAGCACCACACTATCAAAAATTACAACTACAAGTACTGCAATGACATGTGTCAAAATTCTAGATCTAGTGGATAAATCTTGGTGGTCGTCTAATACGCCAACACCAACCACAATAATCATAGCTAATAAAAGGTTCCTTTGTTCATTAATATCTATTTGTGTTGTTAATAAACCAACTACAATAGCAACAAACATACTTATGCCACCTACAAGTGGTATATTTCCAATATGTCTCTTACGATTATTAGGAATATCAACCAAATTTATATTAACCGCAAAGGGTCTTATTAGACTAATTGCGACCATACAACTTATTGCAGAAATAAGTAACGGTAAAAAGTTAATACTCATACAAGCAATACAACCTATAATTTTTCAGTAATTTGATTTACTTCAGACATGTATTGATTTATAACAATTTTTTCATCAAATTCACGCTCCATCTTCTTTCTGCCCATTGACCCCATTTTTTCAATATCTTTAAAATCCATATTAATCATTGTATTCATTTTTTCTGCCAAATCATTTGCATCACGCACATTGCAAAGATAACCATTAACTCCATCATCAACAACTTCCTTGCACCCCTCAACATTGGTTGTAATAATAGGCCTTCCTATTGCGGCAGCTTCCAACAATACTTTTGGAGTTCCTTCTCTATAAGATGGTAATACAACACAATAAGATTCTTGTATAAAAAATTTTACATCATCAGTATCGCCTAAATATTCTACCACACCCTCTCGTGTCCACGAATCAATATCAGACTGCAACACAGCAGTTTGATTGTCAACATTCAAGAAACCTAGTATCTGGAATCTAACACTTGGATTACTTCTCTTAATAATTCTTGCTGCATCTATATATTCCTTAATGCCCTTGTCCCATATTAAACGTGCAACCAATAAAAAAATAAACTCACTATTTCTTTTTGAAAAATCTATATTTATAGGCTGGTAATACCATAAATCAACCCCTGATCCAGGAAGTTTACTAGACTGCTCTCTTGTGACTAAATTCTTGTTTAAAAATAAACCCCTGTCATCATTGTTTTGAAAAAACACATGTTTAGATTTATTTAAACTAATATTATATAACCACCTCACAATATTTCCAAGTGCGCCCCCCTTAATAAAGGCTGTACCAAGCCCTGAAATATTATTAATAATAGGTATTGAATAAATATTAGCAGCTATAGAGCCGTAAATATTGGGCTTTACTGTATAACTTAATACTACATCTGGTTTAACCTTGTAAAAAACCTTTAAATATTGAAAAATCAAATATAGATCATTAATAGGACTAACCCCAGAATTATCAATATTTATATTTATATATTTACAGCCTAATTTACGTAATTTAGGCATATATTCATCACTTGGGGCTACAATAATAACCTCAAAATTATTATCAATAATGTCTAAAATAATTCCTTTTCGAAAGTTAACAACATTCCAAACTGAGTTTGAAGTGATAATAATTTTTTTATCGCAGTTATTCATATAAAGAAAAGAAAAAAAGGAACTAACAATAATATAAACTTAAAATCTAAGGAATAAACAAAAAAAATCAGTAAAATTCATTCTTGAGTAAGCCCCCCCGACTATAGATATAAAAAATTTATAATAATAAACGAAAATTTATATTGTTAGTTAGAAAGACTTTAAGAATTTACTCTACTAAATTATACTATGCACACATGCTAAAAAAAGATAAAAAATCCAGGGAAGAAATTTTTGAAAACACTATTAAAACAAATATAGAGAGAAAATCTTCCTACATTGATAAGGTTTATTTACACAATAAAGTTCCTTTATTTAGCTGGTTAGATTTAAATCTAACTGAATTATGCAACAGAAAGTGTGAATTCTGTCCTCGCATTGATGAATCAATATACCCAAATCAAAATTTAAACATTAATTTAAAGCTATGTCAAAAGATACACGATGAATTAATTCATATTAATTATAAAGGGGGCGTAGTCCTATCGGGTTACGGTGAGCCGATGCTTCATCCAGATATAATGCAACTGATTAAAATTTTAGGTAATGGCGTTCTATTAGAAATAGTTACTAATGGTGACACTTTAACCACAAGAATAATCAAAGAAGCTTATAAAAATGGATTAAATTTAATGATTGTTAGCCTGTATGACGGTCCGCATCAAATAGACCACTTTAATAAAATATTTCAAAATGCAAATATACCTAAAGATTCATATATTTTGAGGGATCGGTGGTACTCAAAGGACGTAGATTATGGCGTAAAGTTAACTAATAGAGCCGGCATGGTTACAGTAGGATGTCAACCTATTGTAGATCAAAATAAATCATGTAATTACCCTTTTTATTCTATGACAGTAGACTGGAATGGAGATGTGCTACTATGTCTTCAAGACTGGAATAAAAAGGTCAAAATTGGAAATATTAATATGGATTCATTAACAAGTGTATGGAATTCTATAGGATATAAAAAATTTAGAAAAAATTTAATAAAGTCAAAAAGAATACACTCCCCATGTAAAGAATGTAATACTGACGGAACATTACATGGGGAAAACCATATTAAAGTATGGAAATCATTGGAATTATATAAATAATTAAAGTTTTTTATTTTTAAAGCCAAGAGCAAATGAACCAGACTGATACACAAAATAAGCTAGAAAGTTTTCCGAGAATATTTTGCAAAAATGAATCTTATGCGATAAATAATAATCAAATTTACTTTGACAAAGCAAATGGCGCTTATATTTATGACTATGATGGTAATAAATATTTAGATTTTTCAATGGGATCAGGTACAGCGATATTTGGCCATTCTCCACCTGTAATAATCAATAAAGTAAAAAACATTATTAACGATGGGACTATTTTTACCGCTCCAAATATGAAAACCCAAGAATTAGCCTATAAGTTAAATGAAGTATTGTATTTGGATGATTTTGTTTTTTGCAACAGTGGTAGTGAGGCTACATCTAGGGCAATGAGAATCGCTAGAGCATATACTGGAAAAAATAAAATAGCTGTTTTTAGTGGGGGGTGGCATGGTGGCCACGATTATGGACTGGTTGATGATATATATGATCAAGGAAAAAGTTCTGATGCAACTCCAATACTAAAATCCGCTGGAGTTCCAAAGGAAATAATTAACACTATCCTTGTCTTACCATACAATGATGAGGCAGCTTTTGATATCTTAAACCGCAATAAAAATGATATTGCTGCAGTTTTTATTGAACCCTCACAAGGATCCAACCCAAGAAGTGATATAAAACCTTTTTTAGACAAACTAAGAATAGAAACTAAGAAACATAAAATTCTATTATGTTTTGATGAAATAATAACAGGGTTTCGAATTTCTCTTGGCGGAGCACAAGAATACTATAATATTGATATAGATATGGCAACATACGCAAAAACAATAGGTGGTGGCTTTCCGTTTGGCGTTGTCGCTGGAAAATTTGATATTATGCAGTGCATCATCAATAAACCGGTTTTTATGGGTGGGACATTCTCTGCCAATCCAGTATCAATAACATCTAGCCTTAGTACTCTTAATTGCTTATTAAGCAACCCTAGCATCTATAAAAAACTAAATAATAATACGGATCATTTAAATCTATTAATTAACAGCTACTGTAAAAACAAAAAAATCCCTATAAGAATTTCCAATTTTGGCTCTATGTTTAGGTTTATTTTTACAGACAAGATTGTAAGATCTAGAAAAGATAGAGATATGTACGAGTTACCGATAAGTATACAAAATTTATTTTACAAATATTTGCTAGAACAGGGGGTGTACATAGGGTCAAATAGAATTAATTTTATTTCTACGGTTCATACAACAAGTTTAATTAACGAGTTTGTATCAAAAGTTATTATTTCTCTTGATAGATTAAAAAAGGATATGTTATTGTGAGCAGGTCTGGGAATTATATTTTTAATAAAAATATTAATGGTAAATTATCGTTAGTCGGTAATTTTGAAGAATATTACAAAAATGATGATGATCCATGGGATCAATCCTCAATAAATAGTGATATTGCAAGTTATTATAATTTTAGCAGGGCAAGATTAGTAAGGATTCTGAAATCTATTAAAAATAACGGTAATATTATGGAGGTTGGATGCGGACTTGGTATTGTATCTAATATTATAAAAAAATCTATGGAGCACAGCAACATATATGGTATCGATATAAGTGAAACAGCTATACAGAAAGCAATATTAAATTATAAAAACATCAAATTTTCAGTTGGAGATATATCAAGCACTTCCTTTAAATTTAATAAAAAAATGGATGTCATAATCCTAAATCAGATGCTTTGGTACATACTCGAGAAACTCGATATAACGATAGATAATATATATGGACTATTAAACAACCGGGGCCATCTAATTATAAGTATGGCTTTTTTAGAGCAGCAGAGTTATGGTGCAGAAATAATAAATGGATTTGAGGGACTGTTGAAATATTGCAAAAAAAATAAGAGGTTCGAATTAACTCTTTATGATTTTGATAATAGTGGAACTTATCCATACAATGATGGGTTAGTTTGTTTAAAAAAACTAAAATAGCGGCACTAACCTTATTCATATGCCTACTATCAACAGGATAGGCGAGTCTTATCTTGGTAACAATCCTGCCCTGATGGTCTTTACCAATGACAGTATCAGCCTCCCAATGACCAAAGACTAGGCGGTTATTAACCGCCCAAGGTCTTTGGTCAATATCAGTACGATTGAGTATTGCACCACGGTTATTTGGATAACCGTAACGCTTACGATAAGCCTTGCCTTGGTGTCTTAGATGTTTGTATAGTTTGCCATTGTGCTGTTTGTTTTTAAGAATGTACCTGTATACAGTCTCATGATGCAAACTAATCACATTATCTTTATTTAAACGACCACAAACCTGCTCTGGTGACCAATCTAGTTTGATGTATTTAGCAATCAGCTTTTTGATTGAATCGTTAAGCTTGGTTGCTTTGTTCTTAGTACCATGCCTTTGCCCTGCAAAGACATGGGCTTGTTTGTAACGACAGCCACTACCACCAGTATTACGTGATATCTCACGTAATACTGGTGTGTGCGATCGGTTAAGCTGTTTGGCTATTTGATTCTTACTAAGCCCTTGCCTAAGGTAAGTGGCGATATAATACCTCTCTTCAGAGGTTAGTTGCTTGTACATAGTGTCTGTAGTGGTCCGTTAATCTTGGACACATTTCAAGCCACTTTTTCCAATTCAGCCATCTTCTGAGCGGGTGTCATATACCCAATCGCTGAATGAATCCTTTTGTAGTTATAAAAGTAAATATAACTTTCTACATTTTGCACCACTTCAAAGTGATTTGCAAAACTTTGATAGTTTAATCGTTCAGTCTTTAAGCTTCTAAAGAAGCGCTCCATTACTGCGTTGTCCCAACAATTACCTTTTCTACTCATACTTTGAGTGATGTTGTTTTGATTACAATAATCAATAAAAGCTTTAGAAGAATACTGAGTCCCTTGATCTGAATGGAACATTAAATTATCAGTGTTTGGCTGGTATCGATTAATCGCATTATCCATTGCATCTTGTGCCAATTTAGTATTAGGCTGTTTAGACAAAGCCCAGCCAACAACTTGTCTTGAGGCCAAATCAAGAATACTGGCTAAATAACTCCAGCCTTGATAGGTTTTTATATAAGTAATATTATAGTGCCCCAACAAATTAAGACAACAATCTAAAATTTCTTATTTCGAACGAGTTAAACTTAACCCAACAATTCGGAGTAAAAAATTATGAGTAAAAAACGTACAAACTACAGTTCAGCATTTAAAACAAAACTAGTGCTTGAGCTATTACAAAATGAAGATACCCTGGCAGAGATTGCCAGTAAGCATAATATCCTTCCACAGAACCTAGTGAACTGGAAGAAGACCTTCCTTGCTAACGCAGAGATTGCTATGGAGCCATCTAAAGCGGTTAAAGAGTACAAGGAAGAGCTTATTAAATCACAAGAGCAGAATGAGCGTTTAACTGCACTGGTCGGTAAAGTGACTGTTGAGAAGGAGTGGTTAGCAAAAAAGCTCGTCAGCTTGGGCTCATCTAAACTAAAACAATTAGTTGATCTCAAGCCTACAATATCCAAACCTTCTTCTATCTCTATCAATCACCAGTGTCAGTTGCTAGGCGTTAATAGAAGTGGCTTGTATTACAAGCCACGAGTTAACCACGCCAAGCAAATAATCAAGAATAAAATCACCAAAGTATTTGAACAGATACCGATCTACGGTGAGAAGAAGGTACACAAGCAACTGCTTGAAGATGGTGTCAAGGTAAGCTTAAACACGGTAGCTCGCTACCGCCAAGAGCTCGGCTTAAAAGCTGTGCTAGCTGTCAAACAAGTCAATACTACTATCCCAATCAAAGAACACAAGAAATACACATACAAGCTCAGAGGGCTTAATATTTGCCATGCTAACCATGTATGGAGTACTGACATAACCTATATCAAGATTGCTGGTGGCATGGTCTATATGGCGGCCATCATTGATTGGCATAGTAAAGCGGTACTGTCACACAGAATATCTAACACCATGGATGTTCAGTTAGTGATGAGTGTACTCAATGATGCACTAGCTAAGTATCCACATCCAGAGATCTTTAATACTGATCAAGGTAGCCAATACATCAGTGAAGTGCATACTCAACGCCTTAAAAACCTTGGTATTACTATATCAATGGATGGCAAGGGCAGAGCCACAGATAACATCTGCATTGAGCGCTTCTGGCGAAGCGCAAAATGCGAAAGAATCCATTTGAGCGAATACCAAACAATCAACGACCTAACCACTGATGTAGATGACTATATTGAGTTTTACAATCATAGAGGATTCCATCAAACACTAGATTACAAAAAGCCGATGGATGTGTACCAAGAAAGTATAAAATTGAACCAGAATAAGAAGAAGGCTTCTTAGGATGTTCTATATAAGAAATTTTAAAAAGTTGTCAGAGGTTTTGGGGTGGTAAACATTATCAAATCGATGAAGCAAATCTCAATTGAGACTGGATATACTTATGGCCGTAGAAGGCTTAAATTACAGCTAAATGCCGATGGTTTTAGAGTTGGAACCCATAGAATAAAGACATTAATGAAGATGGCTAATATCAAGGTTATAAAGCCTAAAAAGCGTCATTATTACCCTAATACTGGCAAGCTACATAAAAGAGCCGACAACCTGCTTGATCGTGAGTTTAATCAAGCAAACAGCAACACTCATTGGGTAGGTGATATTACTTACATCAAGACTTATCAAGGCTGGAGTTATTTAGCTTGCGTCCTTGATCTTGCCTCAAGACAAGTTGTTGGCTGGGCTTTGTCTAAACAGCCTAATACTAAATTGGCACAAGATGCAATGGATAATGCTATTAATCGATACAATCCAAACACCGATAATTTAATGTTCCATTCAGATCAAGGGACGCAATACTCATCTAAGGCTTTTATTGATTATTGCAGTAAAAACAGTATTACTCAAAGTATGAGTCGAAAGGGTAATTGCTGGGACAATGCAGTAATGGAGCGCTTCTTTAGAAGTCTCAAAGCTGAACGATTAAATCATCAAAGTTTTGCAAATCACTATGAAGTGGTGCAAAATGTAGAGAGTTATATTTACTTTTATAACTACAAAAGGATTCATTCAGCGATTGGATATATGACACCTGCTCAGAAGATGGCTGAATTGGAAAAAGTGGCTTGAAATGTGTCCAAGATTAACAGACCACTACAGATTAACGGACCACTACATATTGCCACTTACCTTAGGCAAGGGCTTAGTAAGAATCAAATAGCTAAACAGCTTAACCGATCGCACACACCAGTATTACGTGAGATATCACGTAATACTGGTGGTAGTGGCTGTCGTTACAAACAAGCCCATGTCTTTGCAGGGCAAAGGCATGGTACTAAGAACAAAGCAACCAAGCTTAACGATTCAATCAAAAAGCTGATTGCTAAATACATCAAACTAGATTGGTCACCAGAACAAGTCTGTGGTCGTTTGAGTAGAGACAACATCATTAATCTACATCATGAGACTGTATACAGATACATCCTTAAAAACAAACAGCATAATGGCAAACTATATAAACACTTAAGACACCAAGTCAAGGCTTATCGTAAGCGTTACGGTTATCCAAATAACCGTGGTGCAATACCCAATCGTACTGATATTGACCAAAGACCTTGGGCGGTTATTAAAACCGCCAATGGCTTGTTAAGACAATACTTCCTAAAGAAGACGCCACTCAAGGATGTTAGCTACGCTAGAGTTAAAGTAGCGACTGACAAGCTCAACTCACGGCCTAGAAAATGCTTGAGCTATAGCATGACTGGCATCGATGTCAGAAAATTGGAAGTTGTGCACTTATGATGCGAATTCACCATTTGCAACCATAAGATATTATTAAAAAAGATAGTGATATTATTGTTAATCCAAAAGCAAGAGTCTTAGTAGGTGGTACTGTAAAAAACTTTCTGTAAACTCAAAAAAGTGCCCGTCATCTATTCTATTGTTTTTTAGCATAAAAATAATAGAGGTAATAAATGATGAGCAATAGTAATTTTAAAGATTTTAATGGTGTTGATGGTAGTAATTTAAACAGTG
>Ga0257118_1002010_pt1 | contig 10518 bp, 11 predicted proteins | sample SI112_150mmetaG_FD_190156 | JGI IMG/M metagenome (GOLD analysis project Ga0257118, IMG submission 190156) | Marine microbial communities from Saanich Inlet, British Columbia, Canada - SI112_150m | ecosystem: Environmental > Aquatic > Marine > Inlet | place: Canada: British Columbia | collected...
ACAATCATCAAAGGCCGCTCAAGTCATTAAAGTTTAAAACCCCTTGGGAATTAATACAACAATGTTATAATGAAAACCGTGAAAGATTTAGAGAAGACCCCAACCATAAGATTGTGGGACTAAACACCTAGTCTTGCAAATATTTAATAAATTTATTCCTAAAGATGATAAAGTTATAGAAATTGGAGCTGGAACTGGCAGTATTGCAAAAATGCTAAGCAATAATGGTTATGACTTGAGTATAGGTGAAATTCATCCAAATGGAATTGAGTATGCACTTAAAAACAATACCAATAATATGCCAATATATCAATTTAATATTATGAACAATCCTTTTAAAAATCATTTTGATACCGTGGGATTATTTGATGTTTTGGAGCACATTAAGGATGATGGACTGGCTATTCAAAATATCCGAAATATGCTTACTATTAATGGTAGAGTTGTATTAACAGTACCCGCTCATATGTGGCTATGGTCTGAAGAAGATGAGGTTTCGAATCATTTTAAAAGGTATGAATTAGACGATATAAAGAAATTACTTATTGATAATGGTTTTTTAATAACTTATGCAAGTAATTTCTTTATATCAATCATTCCTTTGCTTTATTTAAGAACAAAAAGAAAATCTCTTGATGAGATTAAGATAAACCCTATTATTAATTTTATTTTATTTAAAATAAGCATTTTTGAAAATAAACTATTGAAATTCTTGTCATTTGGGGTGGGTGGAAGCATTATATTAGTGGCAGAGAAAAAAAATGATTAATTTTAATGAGCCTTGTTTAACGGGCAATGAAGAGAAGTACATTTTAGAATCTATAAAAAGTCGTAAAATATCCGGTGATGGGTGCTTTACTAATAGGTGTCACGCATGGTTTGAAAAGAAATTAGGCTGTAAAAAAGCACTTTTAACTACCAGCTGTACTCACGCACTAGAAATGACCGCAATGCTTATTAATATAGAGCCTGGTGATGAGGTAATAATGCCTTCATACACTTTTGTAAGCACGGCAAATGCTTTTGTTTTGAGAGGCGCTATTATAGTGTTTGTGGATATAAGACCTGACACTATGAACATGGATGAAACAAAAATAGAGTCGGCAATTACTAGAAAAACGAAAGTTATAGTTCCTGTGCATTATGCAGGTGTAGCATGTGAAATGGACGTTATTATGGATATAGCACGCAAACACAATCTTTTTGTAGTGGAAGATGCAGCCCAAGGTGTAATGAGTAGCTACAAGGGTAAAGCCCTTGGAACTATTGGACACTTTGGAGCTTTTAGCTTTCATGAAACAAAGAACTATACAAGCGCAGGAGAGGGCGGCCTTCTAATTATAAATGATGAGAGGTTTGTTGATCGAGCAGAAATTATTAGAGAAAAAGGGACGAATAGAGGTCAATTTTTTAGAGGTATTGTTGATAAATACTCCTGGGTAGATATTGGCAGTAGTTATCTTATGAATGATGTTAGTGCTTCTTACCTATGGGGGCAGTTGGAAAAATCTAATAAAATAAATAATAATAGATTTAATAGCTGGAATACTTATTATGACAGTCTAAAGGGAAATAGCTTATTAGACCTTCCCACCATTCCAAATGATTGTATTCACAATGCTCATATGTTTTATATCAAAGTAAAAAATATAAAAATTAGAGATAATTTATTGTTGTATTTAAAAGAAAATAATATCTCTGCTGCTTTTCATTATATCCCTTTACATTCATCAATTGCAGGTCTAAAGTTTGGCAGATTTGAGGGTGATGATGTTTACACTACCAGGGAGAGCGAAAGGTTAATTAGGTTGCCATTGTATTATGGTATTAATGATAAAGATATTATTAAAGTAATTAAAATGTTAGAGAGTTATATATTCGATACTAAGGAAAATTGGCATATTAATGGATAAAATTTTAAAATTAATTAACAGGACAAAGGAGTTGTTTACTAACGATATTGAAAGTAAGAGTCAGGAGTTAGAGAATATAATTTTATTATCATCTTTTTTGGTAATTGGCGGAGCAGGATCAATTGGCAGTGCGGTGGTTAAAGAAATTTTTAAAAGAAATCCAAAAAAACTTCATGTTGTAGATATCAATGAAAATAATCTGACTGAGCTAGTTCGAGATATTCGCAGTTCATTTGGGTATCTCGAAGGTGATTTTAAAACTTTTGCATTAGATATCGGCAGTATTGAGTATGATGCATTTATAAAGTCAGACGGAAAGTATGATTATGTGCTTAATCTATCTGCACTTAAACATGTTCGTAGTGAAGCAGACCCTTTTACTTTGATGAGAATGATTGATGTCAATATTTTTAACACTGAAAAAACTATAAAACAATCCATTGATAATGGAGTAAGGAAATATTTTTGTGTTAGTACTGACAAAGCAGCAAATCCAATTAATATGATGGGTGCCAGTAAGCGAATTATGGAGATGTTCTTAATGCGCAGATCGTTGGATATAAATATATCTACTGCACGATTTGCAAATGTTGCATTTAGTAATGGATCGCTGTTGGATGGATTTAATCGAAGGATTGAAAAGATGCAACCGATTGCCGCCCCTAATGACATTAAACGTTATTTTGTTACTTCTCAAGAAAGTGGAGAACTTTGTTTAATGAGTTGTATTTTTGGCGAGAATAGAGACATATTCTTTCCAAAGTTAAGTGAAGCGTTGCATTTAGTTTCATTTGCTGATATTGCCGTTAAATATCTTAGAGACAAGGGATACGAACCTTATCTATGCAGCACTGAAGACGAGGCGAGAAGGTTAAGTAAAACTCTGCCAGAGCAAGGGAAATGGCCATGTTTGTTTACTAAAAGTGATACAACTGGTGAAAAGGATTTCGAGGAGTTTTTTACCGGTAAAGAAGTGTTGGATATGGATAGATTTGAAAATCTAGGTGTTATTAAAAATACTCCAGAGTTTGATGAGGATAAGCTAGGTAATTTTGAAAGTACAATTAAAAAATTAAAGTCAAATTTATCGTGGACAAAAAAACAGTTAGTAGAGCAGTTTTTTATAATGATTCCAGAATTTAATTATGAAGACAAAGACAAGTATTTAGATGGAAAGATGTAATGTTCGAAGATGTGATCAATTTCATTCAAGATAAATTTCACACCAAAGATTTTATACCTTTGCATGAACCGCGCTTTGTTGGCAACGAAAAGCAATATTTAAATGAATGTATAGAGTCCACCTTTGTTTCTTCAGTGGGTAAATTCGTAGATGAATTTGAGGAGAAAATTGCAAAATATACAGGTGCACGATATGCAGTTGCCACCAGTAATGGAACTTCTGCTTTACATATTTCCTTGCTTCTTACTAATGTTACAAGAAATGATGAAGTAATTACGCAACCACTCACATTTGTAGCGACGTGTAATGCAATTAGTTATTGTGGTGCAAATCCAGTATTTATAGATGTAGATAAAGACACTATGGGAATGTCCCCCTCTGCATTACAAAAATTCCTTGAAAATAATACATCAATCAAAAACCAACAGTGTATAAATAATAAAACAGGCAAGGTTATTAAAGCATGTGTTCCAATGCATACTTTTGGACACCCTTGCAGGATAGACGAAATTAATGACATTTGTGATAAATACTATATTAGTCTAATAGAAGACGCCGCAGAAAGTTTGGGAAGTCTTTATAAGGATAAACATACTGGAACATTTGGGCAAATGGGTGTAATGAGTTTTAATGGCAATAAGATTATTACGGCTGGCGGCGGTGGCTGTATTATTACTAACAATGAAGTACTAGCAAAAAAAGCCAAACATCTGACCACAACTGCCAAAATAACACACAAGTGGGAATACACGCATAATATGGTTGGTTACAACTATCGTATGCCTAATTTAAATGCTGCTTTATTAGTAGCTCAATTGGAAAATTTAGAAAGCTTTTTGCTAAATAAACGAGAATTAGCGATGATGTATAAAGATTTTTTTTCAGATAAGGCATGCCACTTTGTTGAAGAGTCTTTACACAGTAAATCAAATTATTGGTTGAATACAATTATCCTAAAAGATAAGGAGCAACGCGATTTATTTCTGGAAGAGGCAAATTCAAAAGGTGTGATGATCCGTCCAGTTTGGACTTTGATGAATAAATTAACCATGTTTAAACACTCTCAGTGTTATGGGCTAACCAATGTCGAGTGGTTAGAGGAGCGGGTTGTAAATATTCCTAGTAGTGTAACATTGTAGCTATGAGTTTAAATATAGGTTATTTTGCAGATGGACCGTGGAGTCATCAAGCCTTTGATAAGCTGATTAATGACAGCGATATTTTAATTAAATTTATATGTGTAAGATTTGACTCGCAAGATGAAATTTTGAAAAAATATTGTAAAAAGTACGGCATTGATTATTTAAGGGATAGAAACGTAAATTCAAAAAAATTCATAAACAAATTGTCAGAATATAATTGTGATTTGTTTGTTTCAATGTCATTTAATCAAATTTTCAAAAAAGAAATTATTAATTTAACAAAATATAAAATCATAAATTGCCACGCTGGGAAATTACCATTTTATAGAGGCAGAAATGTTCTCAATTGGGCATTAATTAATGGTGAAGATGAGTTTGGAATTACAGTTCATTATGTGGATGAAGGTATAGATACGGGTGATATTATTTTGCAGGATATCCACTCTATTTCCCTGCAAGATAATTACTCTACGCTCTTAACAAGATCATACTCAGGTTGTGCAAATATTTTATATAAAGCTGTAGCTTTATTTAAGAATGGAAAGGTAAAAGGCAGCAAACAAAAAAACATGCATCCAGTTGGTTTTTATTGCACCCAACGAAAGATTGGAGATGAAATCATTAATTGGGATGATACTTCAATAAATGTGTTTAATTTTATAAGATCTATTTGTCATCCAGGACCAATAGCTAGGGCATTTATAAACGGTATAGAAGTAAAGATTAATAAATCTGAAATAATATCTAATTCTATAAATTATAAATGTATCACGGGCGCAATCCTAAATACAGATAGAACGGGATTTTTGGTTAAAACAAGGGACAGTTTTATTAAAATTACAGAGTACACCTCTAATGCTACTATCAGAGTAGGAGATAGATTTGAGTGCAAATAAGGTATTCATTATTGCTGAGGCCGGTGTTAATCATAATGGTTCAATTGAATTGGCGTATAAATTGATTGATATAGCCGTTGAAGCTGGAGCTGATGCCGTTAAATTTCAAACTTTTAAAGCAGAGAATTTAGTGACAAAGAGTGCTGATAAAGCTGATTATCAAAAACAAACAACAGATGAATCAGAATCTCAATTTGAGATGATTAAAAAGTTAGAGTTAGATTTTGATATACATAAGAAATTGATTAATTATTGCAAAGAAAAAGACATTATGTTTCTTTCTACGCCATTTGATCATGAAAGCATTGATCTATTAAATGAATTACAACTTCAGATCTTTAAAATCCCAAGTGGTGAAATTACTAATCTGCCTTACCTAAGGCATATTGGTTTATTAAATAAAAAAGTGTTCTTATCAACAGGAATGTCAAATCTTCAAGAGGCAGGAGATGCATTAACTGTTTTAATTAATTCAGGAACATTAAAAGAAAACATAACAGTATTACATGCAAATACGATGTATCCAACGCCGATGGAAGATGTAAATCTTAATGCCATGCAAACAATACATAAAGAATTTGGTGTTGCAGTTGGTTATAGTGATCACACTTTAGGAATAGAGGTTGATATTGCAGCTGTTGCAATGGGAGCAAGTATAATTGAAAAACACTTTACATTGGATAAAGCCATGGATGGCCCAGATCACAAGGCATCATTAGAGCCAGATGAACTTAAAGCAATGGTGTCAGCTATTCGCAATATTGAAAAGGCATTGGGTGGTTATGAGAAAAAACCATCACCAAGTGAAAGTATTAATATAGATGTTGCTAGAAAGTCTATAGTTGCTAACCAAATAATTAAAAAAGGTGAGTTGCTGTCTAAAAAAAATATTACTATCAAACGTCCGGGTGCTGGGATAAATCCAATGAAATGGGATGTTGTTATAGACACGATAGCAATACGAGATTTTTTAGAAAATGAAAACATAGAGGTGTAGATATGGTAGGTGAGTTTAAATCTGAATGGGACAAATCCTACAAAAACAAGGATAATTATATTTTCTACCCTCATGAAGAGATTATAAGATTCATATCAAAATATATTCGTAAGAGAGTGGGGCTTGACGAATTTATAGACCAGTGTGAAATTAATGAATCAACGAAGGTACTAGATTTTGGGTGTGGAATAGGGCGACATATGAGGTTACTCTATGAATTTGGACTTAATGCAAGGGGGTTTGATCTTTCCAGTGAAGCAATAACGGTTGCGAAAAATAATTTTTCAAGTCTAGGCATGGGTGAAGTGTCTAAAAAATTAGATGTAGCAAATATCACAAATTTACCTTATGAGTCCGGAGAATTTGATTTTATGTTATCGCATGGCGTAATTGATAGTATGCCTATTGAGGTGGCACAAAAAGGTTTTTTAGAACTCTATCGAACCTTAAAGAAGGGGGGGTATATATTTTTTGATGTAATTGGTGTTGACGATCCTTCATTATCTAACACTAGAGAAGATAGCAAGTATAGGATTGTTACGGAGAGTCATGAACAAGGCACTGTTCAGTCGTATTTTGATTTAGACATTGTGCATAATTTACTAGGAAAGATGTTTGAGGTTGTTGAATTTTATAATATAAAAAAATACTGTAAACTTCAAAAAACGCTTGCGTCTAGATATTATGTTATTGCAAAAAAAATATAACCAGCTTAAAAAAAGATGAATATTTTGATTGAAGCAACAGGTAGTTTAACATCTGGCTATTTAATTCATGCCATTCAAAATGCTAATCATCGTGCAATTGGTTCGGATATTGCTGAATTTGGGCATGGTGTGTCCTTGTGTGATGATTTTATTATTATGCCAAAAGCATCAGATACTGACTTGTGGAGCAAGGTGATTCGGCTGCTTATAGAGTATGAGGTGGATGTTGTTATACCTTCTTTAGATGAGACGCTATTGGGCTGGTCAAAAAGAAAAGAAGAATTAAAGAAAAAAGGCATCACGGTAGTACTCTCCAACTCTAATACCCTAGATATTTTTATGGATAAATTTAAAGCATTTCAGTTTTGCAATGCTCATGATATATTAACACCAAGAACCTCATTAAAGCAAGAATATAAACTAGTAAAGCCTAGGTTTGGAAGAGGGGGGAGTGGGGTTTATATCGGCAATCAGAAGAAGGATATGAAAGGAATGATATCCCAAGATTTGATAAATGGCATTGAATATACGGTTGATTGCTTCTTTGATAAAAATGGAGATCCAATCTACATTGTGCCCAGAAAGAGAATGGATATTAGAGATGGAAAATCTACCAAGGGGCTGGTTGTTGAACATTGCTTAATACATGATTGCGTTAAACATATCGCTGACAATATTAAGTTCGAAGGGCTGATTAATTTTCAGTTTATTGAAAGTGATGACGGGGCACTATATTTTTTGGAGGTGAATCCAAGAATTGCAGGAGGGATGGCTTTAGGGTTTGCAGCAACTGAAAATTGGATAGATCTTATAGTTGATAATTATATTAATAATAAGGAAGTTATTGCAAAGCCGATACAATATGGGCTAAGAATGACTAGGTATTATAGTGAATGCTTTATATAAAAATATAAATTGGAATATAGTAAGTACAATAGGATTCGATATGGATGGTACGCTATACGATGAGTATGATTTTATTAAGCAAGTTTATTGCGAAATAAACACAAAATTAATCAATAATAATAATATCTTAGACTTTATGTTGATGAGATGGTTGGAAAAAGGAAGCTCTTATCCGTATATATTTAATGAAGCATATGACATGTGGAAGAAAAATATAGATTATAAAGATGATTTTATAAATTCAGCCTTGGATATTTTTAGAAACTACAATCCTAGTTTGAGTTTGACTAACAGGAATAGAGATTTGTTAGAATACTATAAAAATAAATATTCTTTATTTTTAATATCTGATGGTAATTACCATTTGCAACAAAAAAAATACAATGCTTTAGGTTTATCCGATTTCTTTGAAATCCATAATGTTGTCTTTACTGGTAAGTATTCATCTGAATACCATAAGCCTAATATAAAATCTCTATCTCTTATTTCAGTTGATGTAAAAGAAGCAGTGTTTTTTGGTGATCGGGGTAATGATATAAATTTTGCACTTGCTTCAAGCATGCAATTCCAAAAAGTATACAATATGACCGAGATACCATTATGAGGAAAAAGATTGTGGCCTTTACCGCCATTCGTTCAGAATACGATCTTTTAAGTGGATTGTATAAACTTCTCAATGAAGATCCAGATGTCGAACTCAAGATTGTAGTATCTGGCGCACATCTTTCAAAAACATATGGGTATAGTGTCACAGATATTGAAAGTGATGGTTTGGAAATATTGGCGAGAATTGAAACGCTAATTGATTCAGACTCTAAAGCATCAAGAATTAAATCTGGGGCAATACTGTTGCACAATAGTGTGGATATAGTGGCAAATTACAATCCTGATTTAATTATTTATGCTGGAGATAGGGAGGAGGTGATAATTGCATCTTTAATTGGAGGATATTTAGAGATACCTACTATGCATTTTTTTGGAGGCGATCATGTCAAAGATTCTCATATTGACAATCCCATTAGACATGCTACATCTAAATTATCAACTATTCATATGGTATCTCACAAGGAGCATGCGCAAAGATTGATTCGGATGGGAGAATCAGAAGATCGTGTATACAATATAGGAAGTATTGCATTGGATAAGTTTATTAATGAGTCAACACGATCCAAGAATGAGATTAGAAAATATTTTAAAATCAACCACGGGTTGGATAGTTTTGCGGTAGTTATATTTCATCCGATACCAAAAGAGCGGGATTTCTCTGCTGATATATTTGAAAACATACTCCTTTCTTTGAAGGAGAGGAATATTTATGCATTTGTTAGTTATCCGAATATTGATCCAGGCAATAGAGAGATAATAAAGATCATTGACAAATATCAAAATGATGTAAATTTTTTGTTCTATCGAAATCAGCCAAGAAGTATATTTATTTCTATTTATAAAAACGCTACTTTTATTATTGGAAATTCATCTTCAGGTATTCTTGAATCTGCCTCTATTCCAATTCCTGCGATTAATGTGGGCTACAGACAGACAGGTAGATTGGCAAATGAAAATGTTGTTTTTGCAAATGGTGAAATTAGCAGTATAGTAGGTGCGATAGATAAAGTTCAATCAAAAGAATATGAAAAAATTATTAAAAATGTTAAAAATATATATGGAGATGGGCACAGTTCTGAAAAGGCCTTGAACATTATTAAGAACAACGATTTTAATAGTTTAATATTTAAAGATGAGGATATATTAGAGAATGCAAGTCAATAAGGTTCTAGTGGTTGCGGTCCATCCAGATGATGAGACTCTTGGTTGTGGTGGCACATTGTTAAAACATAAAGCTAACGGAGATGAAATTCATTGGCTTATTGCAACTGATATAGCAGAGTTTGAAGGTTTTGATAAATCTGTTGTTGATGAAAGAAATGCTGAAATTAAAGAGGTCGAAAAACTTTATAGTTTTGATTCAGTTTATAAATTGGGCTTATCAACCACAAAAGTAGATGAATATAATATAAGCGAATTAATTACAAAAATTTCATCCGTTGTCAATGAGATAAAGCCAAATATTATTTATCTACCCTTCAAAGGCGATGTGCATAGTGATCATAAGTATATTTTTGATGCTGCATACAGCTGTACAAAATCTTTTCGTTATCCATTTGTTAAAAAAATTTACATGATGGAGGCCCTAAGTGAGACAGAATTTTCTTTAAGTACTAAAGAAGATAGCTTCGTACCAAATGTATTTGTTAACATAAGCGATTACATAGACAAAAAGATTGAAGCAATGAAAATTTATAAAAGTGAAATAGGTGAACACCCGTTTCCTAGAAGCGAAAAAAATATAAGAGCATTGGCGACTTATAGGGGCGCAACATCTGGTTGTGATTGTGCAGAAAGTTTTATATTAATTAAAGAAATTAAATAGCAGGATTATTGAATGAAAAAATGGTCAAAGATTCTATTAAATCCAAAAGACTCCTTAAACAAATCAATAAAAGTGTTACATGCTGGAGGCGTCAGAATAGCTTTAGTCGTTGGCAGTAATATGGAATTATTAGGATCTTTGACAGATGGTGATATTAGGCGTGCATTGATGAAGCATGTTGATATGGATTGTGCCATTGTGGAAATAATGAATAAAACACCTATTACAGCACGAGAATCTGAGAGTGCTAGTGTAATTATGTCGATAATGAGGGATAAGGGCCTATTGCATGTGCCTCTTATAGACGAAAATGGCATATTAGTTGGGCTTGAAGTACTTCAAG
>Ga0257118_1002030_pt1 | contig 10441 bp, 10 predicted proteins | sample SI112_150mmetaG_FD_190156 | JGI IMG/M metagenome (GOLD analysis project Ga0257118, IMG submission 190156) | Marine microbial communities from Saanich Inlet, British Columbia, Canada - SI112_150m | ecosystem: Environmental > Aquatic > Marine > Inlet | place: Canada: British Columbia | collected...
AATATATGGTGGACGCATCGCTAGATGGATGGTTGACTACTGGACGTTTTAATAGAAAATTTGAAAAAGAATTGTCTGAGTTTATCGGTATCAAACACCTAATTACGGTTAATTCAGGCTCATCTGCCAATCTGGTTGCATTTGCCACTCTAACCTCTCCAAAATTAGGTGATAGAGCTATTAAAGAAGGTGATGAAGTGATTGGGGTTGCCGCAGGTTTTCCTACGACGGTTAATCCAATTGTGCAGTTTGGTGTTATTCCAGTATTTGTTGATGTTGATTTAGAAACGCACAATGTTAATGCCGATTTAATTGAAGCGGCCATATCACCAAAGACTAAGGCCATTATGCTTGCACATACTTTGGGTAATCCGTACAACTTGGAAAAAGTTAAAGCACTATGCGATAAACACAAACTTTGGCTAGTTGAAGATTGTTGTGATGCCTTGGGTGCAGAATACAATGGCCAGCATGTCGGTACATTTGGCGATATTGCTACTTGTAGTTTTTATCCAGCACACCATATTACTATGGGTGAAGGCGGTGCTGTATTTACCAATAGTTCCGAATTGATAACGATTGCCGAGTCATTTAGAGACTGGGGTAGAGATTGTTACTGTGATCCAGGCTGTGACAATACTTGCGAAAAACGATTTGAACAGCAATTAGGTAGCTTGCCAAAAGGGTACGATCATAAATATACTTATTCACACCTTGGTTACAATCTTAAAATCAGCGACATGCAAGCAGCTTGTGGATTGGCTCAACTTGAGCGTTTGCCAGAATTTATCAAAAAGCGCAACGAAAACTTTGCCTATCTTAAAAACAAATTGAGTAGTTTAACTAAGTTTATTGATTTACCAGAGGTAACGCAAAATTCAACACCTTCGTGGTTTGGTTTTCCAATCACTCTTAAAGAGGGTATCAATAGAGTTGAATTTACTCAATATTTAGATAATCATAAAATTGGCACACGATTATTATTTGCAGGAAACTTAACCAAACAGCCTTATTTTGAGGATATTGAATATCGTATTGTAGGTGATTTAATTAATACAGATATAACTATGAATCAAACTTTGTGGCTTGGAGTTTATCCAGGGCTTGGAGGGAGTCAGTTAGATTATATTGTTAAGACAATGACGGATTTTTTTGGAATAGGTTCTTAAGCATGAATACCCAAGATTTGGCTAAAAATATTCGTATCGATGCTATTAACATGGTTAATAAAGGTGGCAGTTCGCATATAGGATCCGTACTTTCTATTGTGGATATTTTAGCTGTTCTGTATGGGGTGATTATGAATTACGATAGTGAAAATCCTAAACTAGAGTCACGAGATAGGTTTATATTAAGTAAAGGCCATGCTGGTGCAGGGGTTTATGCTGTTTTGGCTGAAGTTGGTTTTTTTAATAAGTCTGAATTGCTAAATCATTGTCAAAATGGGTCGAAATTTAGTGGCCATGTGTCACATAAAGATGTGCCAGGTGTAGAACTTTCAACTGGGGCATTGGGGCATGGACTCCCTGTGAGTGTAGGAATGGCGCTGAGGGCTAAATTAGATAATTTAAATTATAAGGTGTTTGTTGTATTGGGTGATGGCGAGTTAGATGAAGGCTCTAATTGGGAGGCGTTTATGTTCGCAGCACATAAAAAATTAAATAATTTATGTGTAATAATTGATAGAAATAATTTGCAAAGTATGGATACAACAGAAAATACACTTGCTTTAGAGCCTTTGGCAGATAAAATTCAAGCATTTGGATGGAAAGTTCAAGAAGTAGATGGGCATGATCATGTTGCTCTGAATAAAGCTTTAAATACAAGTAGCAGTACACCTCTTTGCATAATAGCCAATACCATTAAAGGAAAAGGTGTTTCGTATATGGAAAATAGTATTGAATGGCATTACAAAACACCAAAAGACAATCAATTTAAACAAGCGATTAGTGAGCTAGAGGCGTTATAAATGAGAGACGCAATGATGAAGGCTCTTTTCGAACTTGCCAATGACAATAAAGACTTGGTACTTATCACTGGGGATTTGGGATTTGGCTTGTTTGAGGGTTTTTCTGAAAAGCTCCCAAGTCAATTTATCAATATAGGTATCGCTGAGCAAAATATGATAGGCGTAGCTACCGGGCTTGCATTAGAGGGAAAAACAGTCTTTGTATATTCCATAGGCAACTTCCCGACCTTGCGATGTTTAGAGCAAATAAGAAATGATGCGTGTTATCACGATTTAAATATAAACATTATTTGTATGGGTGCTGGATTTAGTTATGGTGCTTTAGGGATGTCGCATCATGCGACAGAAGATATTGCAATTATGAGGGCCCTTCCAGGGGTAACAGTAATTTCTCCTTCAACAGAATATGAAGCATATTCTTCCACTATCAACTTATCTAAACAAGCTGGCGTTGGGTATTTACGCTTAGATAAAAGTAAAGTAGAGAATATTAATGAGAAGGTAGAGAGGTTTAAAATAGGAAAGGGCCGTGTATTGTTAGATGGTTCAGATTATGCAATTATTGCCTGTGGTGGTATAGTTAACGAGGCTATATCTGCAGCACATGAGCTAAACAATAAAAATATTAGTTGTAAAGTTATAAGCATGCATACAATTAAACCAATGGATAATGCCTTAATTCACAATTGTGTTAAAAATTTAAAAGGTATTATTTCATTAGAAGAGGGTAATATTACTGGGGGCATGGGGTCTGCAATTTTAGAAGTATGTTTAAATACTGGTAAATTTCCATTAAAAATGAAAATGCTAGGAATTAAAGATGAATACATTTCAATTGTCGGCTCTCAAAAATATTTAAGAGACTCTGTTGGAATTTCTAAAAAATTTATAGTAGATGCAATTTTAGAAATGGATCGGTTATGAAAATAGCAATTCTAGGTGCAACCAGCCAAATAGCTCAGGATTTAATTCTATCCTTTTCAAAGTATAAAGATTATGATTTTTTTCTTTTTGGCCGTAACATAGAATTGTTAGAAAAATGGATTAACAGAGAAAACTTGAATAATAAATACTCAGCTCAAGAGTACTCTTGCTTTAATAATAGTCGCTATAATGTCATCATTAATTTTGTAGGAATTGGCGATCCAGTAAAAGCTCAAAAGATGGGGAATGATATTTTTAAGATAACTGAGAAATATGATGGTATGGCGCTTGATTATGTTAAGCATCACAAAGAAACAAAATATATTTTTCTAAGTAGCGGTGCGGTGTATGGTGGTAATTATCAAGAGCCAGTAAATAAAAACACTGTTGCTATGATAGATATTAATAATCTTGATTCAACTGACTGGTATACAATTGCCAAGCTATATGCGGAAGCTAAACACAGGTCGTTGTCTAATCTATCTATTGTTGATATTAGAGTGTTTAATTATTTCAGTCATACACAAGATATGACTGCCAGATTTTTAATTACTGACATTGTTCGTGCAATAAAAAATAAAGAAGTATTTAAAACCTCGTCTAATAATATCGTTAGAGATTTTATTACTCCGCCTGATTTCTACCACCTAATACAAGCAATTATTGATTATGATCCGATCAATATAGCGTTAGATTGCTACACAAAATCTCCTGTTGCAAAATTTGATTTATTGGATAAATTAAAAGATAAGTTTGGATTGAAGTACGAAATTAGTAAGGTTGTTAAGGTTGTTAATGCAACTGGTGTTAAGATAAATTACTATTCGTTAAATAAAACGGCAAAAAGTATAGGTTACAATCCTAAAAATACCTCATTAGAAGGCATAATTCAAGAGATTGGTTTTATTCCAAAGTGATAAAGTTGAAAAGTATAAAATATATTGAACCTTACAAGTATCTTTTTATCGGCGGGATTAACACAGTATTTAGTTATGGGATTTTTGCATTTTTTTTATTTTTAGGTTTGCACTATAGCGTGGCAGTTCTTGTTGCAACAGTTTTAGGTGTTATGTTTAATTTTCAAACTTATGGAAAATTTGTTTTTAAAAATCATTCACAGCATTTGATAACTAAATTTGTCTTAGTTTATATTGTAATATATCTCGTTAATGTATCGTTGTTATCATTAGCTGATATTTTTTTGATGGATTTGTACTTGAGTGGTGCAATAGTTTTACTTCCCGTTGCCTATTTGGGCTATATTTTAAACAAGAGGTTTGTATGGAAAAAAAATTAATTAGTATTGTCACTCCTTGTTTTAACGAAGATGAGAACGTAGTTGAAGTGTACTTACAGGTTAAAAAAATTATAGAAAATCAGTTGTCAGAATATATATATGAGCATATCTTTATAGATAACGCCTCCACAGATAATACGGCCGAACTTTTAAAAGATATTGCAAAAATAGATAAAAATGTAAAAATTATCATTAATTCTAGAAATTTTGGTCATATTCGTTCGCCAGTATATGGAATGATGCAGGCAAAAGGCGATATAGTTATTTCTTTAGTGGCAGATCTTCAAGACCCACCAGAAATGATTATAGACTTTATTAAGGCTTATGAAGAGGGCTATAACATAGTTTTAGCTATTAAATCAAGCTCAAAGGAAAATAGCTTAATGTTTAAGGTTAGAAAAATATATTACAATATTTTAAAAAAAATTTCTGATACTGAGATATATGAAAATTACACGGGTTTTGGATTGTATGATAAAAAAACAATAAAAGCCCTAGAAAGAATGCCTGACGCCTATCCATTTTTCAGAGGAATGATTGCTGAGATTGGATACAAAGTAAAAAAAATATCCTATGAGCAGCCATTAAGAAATAAAGGTATAACTAAAAATAATTTTTATACTTTATATGATATAGGAATTTTAGGATTAATTAATAATTCTAAAGTGCTATTAAGACTATCTATTTTTATTGGCTTTATTGTTGGTGTGCTTTCAATTATTGTTGGTATTTTTTACCTTGTTATAAAATTGATGTACTGGGATAGTCTTTCATTAGGAGTCGCACCAATACTTATTGGTGGCTCATTAATGTTTTCTATGTTACTTTTCTTTATTGGTATTTTAGGAGAATATACTGGACAGATATATACTCAAACGCTTAATAGGCCGTTAGTATTTGAACAGGAAAGAATAAATTTTGAGTACAAAGAATAATATTGTTGTTACAAATAGTAAAATATATTTAATTCTTTTATTGTTTGTTTTTTCTTTTTCAATTGTAGTTAATCTTTTAAATATTGATACTATGCAGAATAGTGCTGACCGTTATGGCAACGAGTTGGTTCACAACAGTACTATTTGGAGTGTTGACAATCCGTGGTATGTGACACAAATAAAGAATTACCTTAATGGTGATGGGTTTACAATTAATCCAGAAGATCCTATTATGAGCATGAGACGCACACCAGGATACCCTCTTTTTTATGGGGCTCATTATGCTTTATTTGGGGAAGAAATTGCACATAAAATAATACCATATACTCAATCTATTATATTTGCACTCTCTGCAGTTGCATTTGGTATTGCGGTATCATTAATTACCAATAATGCCATTATGGGCTATATTATGACTTTGGTGTATGGGACTTCATTGTTTTTTGTTGGGTACCTTTTTTACACAGTAACTGAAAGTTTGCATCCTGAACTTGTGGTTTTTTCACTGTTTTATGCCACTAAATTCTTTTATAGCAAAGAAAGATATTCAAGTAAATATGTAGTTTTAGCTGCTGTTTTTTGTGCAATGGCAACATTTACCAGGCCAGTAGATGGAGTTCTTTTGATTGCGTTAATATTGTCCATTCTTGTTAGTAATAGGCTTGATTTTCCTAAACGACTACAGTCAATTTTTATTGTTTTCTCTATTTTTGTTGTAATATCAACGCCATGGATAATTCATAATTACAATAAAATAGGCGAATTTGTTTTTTTGGAAAAGTATTATCAAAGTGGATCGTTTGGTGGGTTTGGAGCTAAGCATGAAGCATTGAGTGGCTGGCTGAAATCATGGGGCCATGCACCTCCTGCTAATGGATTGTCACTTCATAACAAAATTAGTTCTGATTTAGATACCGATAATAGATATTCTACAATAGAGAACTTTGTTGATAAAGTAGTTCCAAAGTATGCATATGTAGGATACTCTAAAGATGAACTATTTTCTGCCTTAGTCATGTATCAAGATTGCATAAGTATTAGATTAAAAAAATATGATGGAAGAACTAATTTAAAAAAAGGTAGAGAGATGTGGGGTAGAAGTATACAACCAATAGACCTTATGAAGACAAAATGGGGTGAGCAGCCATTAGAATGTGAATCAAAAGTTTCTTCTAAATTTTATAATTTTGAAGAAAAAATAAAACACGGAGACCCGTTCAGGTACTATATTTTGGCGCCAATATTTGTTCGTGCCCCACAATATGTATTTCATAGTTATACTCAATCAATGGCATTTCTTAATCCTAAAGATAAAGAATTTAATAATATGCAATATATTGTTAAATCTTTTTTTTATATTATCAATGTTATGTTGTGGTTTTTTAGTGTAGCCTATCTTTTTTTAAAGAGGGCGTGGTTTGAAAAGTTATTTTTAGGGTCTTTTTTTATAATTTCATTTATATTTTTAATATATTTTATACATGTCGAGACGAGATACATGCTGGCAGTTTATCCGTTCATGTACTTGATGTCAGCAATAACGTTGAAGACTTTATGGGAGCACAGTAAGAAGATATGGCGATAAACCAAAATTCATTATATCAAGGTCAGAGCGAATTGGATATTATGCATTATGCTAGTAAATATAACAATTCAATTTACAAATTTATTGTAAGTGGAGAAAGTATCGATAATCAGATCATATTAGATTTTGGAGCAGGAAAAGGAGAGTTCTGTAATAGATTTGAAAATAATATTTTTGCAGTTGAAATAGATTCTACAATGCATAAATTTATTAATTGCACTGTAGAAGACAATATTTGTAATTTTAATAAAGAATTCACTACAATCTATTCGTCTAATGTATTGGAGCATATTAGTAATGATATGGGCGCTATCAGGGATTTTTATGATAATTTATCTACTGGTGGCGTAGTAAAGATATTAGTGCCGGCTAGAATGGAGATCTATTCAAATATGGATAAAAATGTTGGCCACTATAGAAGGTATGATAAAAAAGATCTTGTGAGTAAGTTTACTTCCGCAGGATTTGAAGTTAGTTATTGTCGCTATTTTGATTTTCTTGGTTATTTTGCAGCATTTATATATAAGCTAGCTGCCGGTTCTGGTGATATTTCTATTACTAGTTTAAAGATTTATGATACATATATTTTTCCAATAAGTAGGGCTATTGACAGCTTAACTTTTGGGAAAATTATAGGCAAAAATCTTGTTTTAAGGGCAGTAAAAAAATGAATAAAGTAGCAGTTTTAATCCCGTGTTATAACGAAGAGAAAACTATCTCAGAAGTTGTTGCAGAATATAAAGCAGCACTACCTGATTCTACCGTTTATGTATACGATAATAATTCTAGTGATAATACATATAATGTAGCAAAAGAAGCTGGTGCAATCGTCAGAAGAGAAGAGTATCAAGGAAAAGGAAATGTAATTAGGAGAATGTTTGCAGATATTGAAGCAGATGCATATCTTCTTGTGGATGGAGATATGACATACGATTCATCTGTAGCCAACCTAATGATTAATAAATTAATAGATAATAAGTTAGATATGGTTATATGTGCAAGATCAGAAGTGTCCGGTTCAGCATATAGACTAGGACATAAGTTTGGAAATTACTTTTTTACTAAAACTGTTGGAAAAATATTTGGTAAAAAGATTAGCGATATCTTAACTGGTTATAAAGCGCTTTCAAGAAGGTTTGTCAAAACATTTCCAGTACATGGAAGTGGTTTTGATATTGAACATGAATTTACAGTTCATGCTCTTGAGATGAGACTGCCTATTGCAGAAATAACTACCGAGTATTTTCCGAGGCCAGATGGGTCTGAAAGTAAGTTATCTACTTATAAGGATGGTATCAAAATATTGTTTTCCATTTTTAAATTAACCTTTACTGAAAAGCCATTAATATCATTTTCTATCGTTTCTCTATTTTTATTATTAATTGGCACTACATGGGGCTGGTTTTATGTTGTTTACCCTTGGATCTTAACTGGAATTATTGTCGCTCTTCCATCTGCAATTCTTGCAACAGGATTGATTATTTTGTCTTTTTTGATATTTTTAACAGGTTTAATTATCCAGGCCACGAAAAGACATAGAAAAGAGAGCTTTAGATACAATTATTTAAGGTATAAAGTATAAAATTTTTTAGCTATATAAATAGGAAAAGTAATTATGGGAATCTCATGGACAAAAAAAAATGTACTAATTACTGGGATGTCTGGTTTTTTTGCGCCACACATTGCTGAAAAGTTACTTGATTTTGGTGCTAATGTTGTTGGCACAGTACACGATAAGAAAATGTCGTATGCAAAAATCTCTGGCATTGAGCAAAAAATAGCAATTTGTCAGGTAGATATAAACGATTTAGATAGGTTAAAGGAAGTAATTACAAATTATGAAATAGATTATATTTTTCATTGTGCAGCAAACTCTATTGTAAGGCTGTGTGCAGATAATCCAATAGGTAGTTTTCAAACTAATATTATTGGTACTGCTAATTTGTTGGAAGCAGCCCGTATGTCTTGCTCAGTTAAAGGAATTATGTGTATGGAAAGTGATAAATCTTATGGTTCATTTGATGTTGATGATTTGCCATATAAAGAGGATCAATGTATTAAGCCTTCCAATGTTTATGAGGTTTCAAAGGCTTGTTCTGGGCTAATTGCAACTGCATATTCAAATAATTATTCACTCCCTGTTTTTACCATTAGAGCTGCAAATTTATACGGACCTGGAGATGCTAATACCTCAAGGTTAATACCTGGTTCAATAATGAGGCTGCTTCATGGTGAGAGTCCTATTTTATTTAAAGGAGTCGCTAATTATATTCGTGAGTTTCTATATGTGGGTGATGCGGCGTATGCGGTAATCAAGTTAATGGAAAAAATTGACATTACAAAATCACAAATTATAAATTTAGGGTCTGCAGAAATTCATAAAGTTGAGCATGTTGTTGATATTTTATGTTCGCAAATAGATTCAAAAATTAAACCTATAATTAAAGAAAAGCAAAGTTCATTCAAAGAAATTGAAGAACAATATGTTGATTTTAGTAAGCTAAAAGGACTTGTTAAAGATTATAACCCTACTGATTTAGAAACGGGCCTTAAGCTTACGATTGACTGGTATAGAGAATTTTCGAGTAAATTTCCTCAACCTTCATAAGATTGTAATACAAGTAAATAATCGAATAGCGTATTTATGATAACAAAGCAAGTTAAATTATTTATAGTGGTTGGATCTATTAATACTTTAGTTTATTATCTTATTTATAGTTTTTTTTTATATATAGGGATGGATTATAAATTATCGGTATTATTGGCTACTATATTAGGAGTATTTTTTAGCTTTAAAACATTAGGAAATTTTGTTTTCCTTAATAATAGTAATAAACTTTTATACAAGTTTATATTAGCATATTCTTTAATTTATTTGCTTAATGTTGCGCTGATAAAGCTATTTTATAGTATAGTATTTAATTACTACTTATCAGGACTGATTTCAATTATTGTTTGCGCATTCGTATCCTTTTTTCTTAATAAGTATTTTGTTTTTTCAGGGCAAAAAGCAAGTAAGCTTAGCGACTTAGAATGAATGAAAAACAATCCAACTTATTCTTGATTGGCTTAGCTGTATTTGTATTTATAGTTTCTCTATCTATACCAACTCTAGGGCCTTTAATTCATCCTGATAGCTCCGGATATTTAGATTTTGATAAAATTAGGACATCCATCTATCCAGTTTTTCTAGATATTCTTTCCTATCTAGACGTTCCAATTAATAAGATTCCAATAGTTCAGTCATTCTTTTTTTCATTAAGTGTGTATTACTTATTGGGTGCATTAGATAGAATATGGAATAAAAAAAGATACTTGATAGTATATGTGGTATTGTTAGTTGGAAATGTGTGGCTAATATCGCTACATAACGCCATTTTAACTGAGTCCATTTATATTTCATTAAATATTGCCGCAATGGCCGCACTGATTAATTTTTTTCTTAGTGGAAGTGTAAAGCATATTACGATATTTTCATTTATGATTGGGCTTGCTGCAGTTTTGCGCCCATCTGGCATTGTTATGTTTGTACTTTTCCCTATTATCATTTTTACAGCTTTAAATTATTTAAAAGAATTTAGATGGAGCTGGATTTTCGCAATAATTTTACCAATTGCTGCTACACAGATTTTGGAATCATCTTTATATCGAGGATATCATGGCGATATTAAGAGGGGCTCCATATTGCCCATTATTATTTTTGGTAAGGGCGCTATGATTAACAGCGATTT
>Ga0257118_1002035_pt1 | contig 10429 bp, 5 predicted proteins | sample SI112_150mmetaG_FD_190156 | JGI IMG/M metagenome (GOLD analysis project Ga0257118, IMG submission 190156) | Marine microbial communities from Saanich Inlet, British Columbia, Canada - SI112_150m | ecosystem: Environmental > Aquatic > Marine > Inlet | place: Canada: British Columbia | collected...
GATGGATGGAAAAGGTCTCGGAAAAAGCGTCGAAGCGATTCTAATAAAGGGAAACCTCGAAGGAATAAAAGTTAAAATATAAAAAGGGCATGTTATTTATGCCCTTTTTTATTACATACCTTGCATTTCGCAGTCAATTACTAAAAACAGATAATTTGTAGTCAAAATTATTATTTATTTGATGTTAACCTGTGGGTTTAGCAAATAGAAACAAAAAACGGATATGGTTTTTACATGTCCGTTTATCACATGGCTCCACAGAACGTTTGGTAACACGAACTATTTTACATTCCCCGTAAATGCCTATAAACACGGAAGAAACCTAATATTAGATGATGAATATTTTGCCATTTTAAGATTGAAAAAGAAGCAAGAAATGGAAACCGGAGAAGAGAGAAAGCTACGATTCCTTCATTTGGTTAACAAACATAACTTTACTAGAACTAATCTTGCCCGGCATTTAGGATGCAGCTAAGCTTGGGTGACTAAGGTTTTGGGGTAACCGATTTCTTTGTGGGGAGAGACAGTCAAACAAAACTTCATAAAAGACATACACCTATAGGGGGACTTCAATCAGAAACAAAAAAGCCCCGACTAATCGAGGCTTTCTTATAAGATTTTATATTTCTTACTTAAGTAGTACCATCTTCTTAGTCTGCCTGAATTCTCCAGCCTGGATCATATAGATATACATTCCAGCAGATACAGGCTCACCAAGATTATCAGTAGCATCCCATTGGATAGAGCGATAGCCCACACTCTGGGTCGTATTGACTAATGACCTTATACTTCTACCCATAAGATCATATATAGTTATACTTACCATTGCATCTTCTGACAGATCATATTTGATCTGTGTGGTTGGATTAAATGGATTTGGATAGTTCTGGTGTAAGGCAAAAACTTTCGGAATAAAATCAAGATCTGTATCCAGAACTGTAAAATCTACCACATCAGAGTAGTCACTCATATTACCTGCATGGTCTACCGCTGCAATCCTGTAGTAATTATTCTCGTTCAGTGCATAGTTCAGGTCCAGATAGGCTATATCTATCATCTCAAACACTTCAGGCTCTGTAAATGCTTCATCAGAAGATTTCTCAAGCATATAGTACTGGAAGTCTTCATCTGCGCTCATCTCCCATGTGAGATGGATCCCTTCATCCACAAGCACAGCCATGAGACCTTGCGGTACACCTGGAGCGATATCGTCTGTGGAGTAGCCCATCGCTGGAGCAGAATGGAAATTACCTTCATTCATGGCGGCCACCACCTTGTACTCCGTCATACCGTCGTCGTCTGCCGTAGAATCTCTGAGCGTTGCAACTTCATAGGTATAGCTACCTTCACCAATAGCTGGGAAAGACATTAACGCTACCCACCCTGATGAATCATTCTCAAAGTAGTCGTAACGCATGATACCATAACTCTGGTTCGACACTTCCGATACATCAAAGAAGGATGCATTGAAGCTGACATAAACTCTTCCTCCCTGATCTTCCGGTACATCAATAATAGATGCTATAGTTGGGACACAAAACTCAACCCAATCATAGGGCCAATTTGGATTTGAAGAAAATGACATATGGATCGCACATTTGTTTTCTTCAGATAATGCATTTGCTCCATTAAATATTTCATCCATATTAGTTACAGCCGATACATCCCAGCTGGATAAATCTTGATTAAAACTGGAAGCACCAATAAACATTTTAAACATATTGGTCACATTCGATACATCCCAACCTGAAATATCTCCATTAAAATTATGAGCACTCCAAAACATACCACTCATATTTATCACACTTGACACATCCCAACTTGATAGGTTATTATTGAAACTGTGGGCACCATCAAACATATTACTCATATCTGTAACACTAGATACATCCCAGTCTGATAGATCACCATTAAAACTACTGTTTGCATAAAACATATGAGACATATTAGACACACTCGATACATCCCATCCTGATATATCACCGTTAAATTCATGAGCATTTTGAAACATATGTGCCATATCTGTTACATTTGAAACATTCCAAGCCGATATATCTTGATTAAAGCTACTAGCAGCATAAAACATTTTATGCATACCTGTTACACTAGAAACGTCCCAACCAGAAACATCTCCATTAAAACCATTACTTCCCTCAAACATATAGTTCATATGTAACACATTTGAAACATCCCAGTCAGATAAACTCTGATTAAAAGCATTAGCACCCGCAAACATAGCCTGCATATTTGTTACGTTTGATACATTCCAACCTGAAATATCTTGGCTGAACTGCGTTGTACCACGAAACATATGACTCATAGTTGTTACATTTGAAACATCCCAGCTAGAAATATCCCCATTAAAATTTTGAGCGTTTTGAAACATATGTGCCATATTCGTTACACTAGATACATCCCAATTACCAATGTCATCATTGAATGTTGTTTTATCTCTGAATAGATCAGTCATATTAGTAACAGCACTTACATCCCAACCTGATATGTGACCATAGGTTGTTAGAGCTGGCGCGTTATCATCTACCCACATATTCACGGCTTCATAAATGTTATCCTGCGTGATGGGGGTTGGCCCACAAAACTCGGACCAATCATGTGGCCAACTTTCATTTGAAGAAAAGGATTCATTGATTGAACATTTGTTATCATCAGATAAACCAATTTGACCTCCAAAAATATCATTCATCTCAGTGACATTTGTTATATCCCAATCGGAGATATCTTGATCGAAACTAGATGTGTTTCTGAACATATAATTCATATTGGTAGCATTGGAAACATCCCATGAGGAAATATCACTGTTGAAACTTGTAGCTTCACCAAAAACTTCTTCCATATTGGTAGCACTGGAAACATCCCAGTTTGATAGATCCTGATTAAATTCTGGATTATTGCAGAACATACAACCCATTCCCGTGACATTAGACATATCCCATGAATCAATTACACCATTAAAGTTCGTATTTTGAAACATATTCCTAGTCAAAGTGACATTTGATATTTCCCAATTAGATAGATCTATTGAAAAGTTTTCATTGCCTAAGAACATCTCAGCCATATTCGTCACTTGAGAAACATCCCAGTTTGAAATATCACCGTTGAATTGATCAGATGAATCTACTGCGCCACTAGTATATCTAAACATGCCATGCATGTTCTCTAATTCAGAGACATCCCAGCCGCTAATATCATCAGTAAATGGTTTATCTAGAAATAGATAATCCATAGATACAACACCAGATACATCCCAATCTGAAATATGACCATAGGTAGCTTCTGCCTGAGCTTGGTCAGATACCCATAAGTCTACAGCTTGATGAATGTTGCCCTGCGTGATGGGGGTTGGCCCACAAAACTCGGACCAATCATAGGGCCAGGCATCATTTTGCACACTCCATGAAGTATGAATCGCACATTTATTTTCATCCAATAGAGCCGTATTATCAAAAATAAGATCCCAAACTGTAACGTTTGATACATCCCAAGAAGATAAATTCTGATTAAAATCAGTGGCATTCAAAAACATCCTATTAATATTTGATACGTTTGACACGTCCCAACCTGATATGTCCTGATTAAAATCTGATGCACCATTAAACATATTAGCCATCTGGAATACGTTTGACGTGTTCCAATTAGATAGGTCTTCATTAAAGGGAGTTTCACGAAATACACCAGTCATATCTTGCACATTAGATACATCCCAGCCCGATATATCTTGATTAAAAGGTGCCCCTCGAAACATATTATTAAAAGTGGTAACGCTGGAAACATCCCAATTTGACAAGGACCCATTAAAGTTAGTGCCTCGAAACATATGTGCCATATTAGTTACATTAGACACATTCCAGTCACTTAAATTTTGATTAAAATTGGGAGCGTCATAAAACAAACCATACATACTGGTAACGCTGGAGACATTCCAACCTGATATATCACTGTTGAATTCATCCGCATATAAAAACATATGACTCATATCAGTCACATTCGACACATCCCAGGAAGATATATCTTGATTAAAACTCCTTGCGACCGCAAACATCCATGTCATGTCTGTGACACTCGAAACATCCCAACCGCCAATATCATCATTAAATGCTGTCTTATCTCTAAATAATTCTGACATATTTGTGATCAGCGATACATCCCAGGTATTAATTTCACCATAAGTTGTTAGAGCTGTCGCATTATCAGAAATCCACAAATCCACCGCAGTTTGGAGCTCTGCCGTATTCTGTGGTTGGAATACTACTGGTCCACAAAACTCAGACCAATCATAGGGCCAAGCATCATTTGATGAAAATGATGTATGGATTGCACATTTATTATCATCTGATAATGCACTAGTGCTATTAAGCATACCATCCATATATCCACTACTAGTTACACCAGATACATCCCAGCCTGATATATCTTGGTTAAAACTCGAAGCACCATTAAACGTATCTGTCATAAGATATACATCAGATACATCCCAGCCTGATATATCTTGGTTAAAACTCGAAGCACCCCTAAACGTAGACTTTAACCTAGTAAGATTTGATGTATTCCAGCTTGAAATGTCGCTATTAAAACCATAGGCATTTTGAAACAAATTTGCCATATCAGTTACATTTGATACATCCCAGGTTGATAGGTCTCCACTAAAAACATGATTATTCCAAAACATTCCACTCATATTTGTTGCACTAGATAAGACCCAGTTTGATATATCTTGGTTAAAAATCGATCCTGAAAATATTCCACTAAATGAAGTCACATTTGATACATCCCAATCAGATAGCTCACTATTAAAATTCTCAGTACTGCCAAATAAACCAGCCATATCAGTTACGCTTGACACATCCCATGCTGACAAGTCACTTTCAAAGCTCCAAGCATGGTGAAACGTCCAACTCATATCAGTGACATTTGACACATTCCAACCTGATAGATCTTGATTAAAAATTGTATTAAGGAAAAACATTTGATGCATATTAGTCACATTTGATACATCCCAACTGCTAATATCATCATTAAAACAAGTGAAGTCAGGACAGTCAACTGATTCTGACTTAAATAATTCACTCATATCTGTAATCAGTGATACATCCCAGGTATTAATTTCACCATAAGTTGTTAGAGCTGTCGCATTATCAGAAATCCACAAATCCACCGCAGTTTGGAGCTCTGCCGTATTCTGTGGTTGGAATACTACTGGTCCACAAAACTCAGACCAATCATAGGGCCAAGCATCATTTGATGAAAATGATGTATGGATGGCGCATTGATGTTCATCAGACAAAGCAGTATTTGTTAACATATAATTCATGTTAGTAGCACCAGACACATCCCAGTCTGAAATATCCTGATTAAAACTAGTAGCATTTAAAAACATTTCGGGCATTGCGGTCACATTTGAAACATCCCAATCTGATACATCACCATTAAAACTATGGTTATCACAAAAATTACACCACATGTCTGTAACACTGGATACATCCCAGTCAGATATATCTCCATTGAAATTATTGTCTCTAAGCGTAGATCTCATATTTGTAACACTAGATACATCCCAGTCAGATATATCTCCAGCAAAAGCATTAGCCTTAAAAAACATATATTCCATAGTCGTAACACTGGACATATCCCAGGTTGATATATCTCCATTAAAAGCAAAGGCTAACTGAAACATATAATTCATATTAGTTACATTGGATACATCCCAATTATTAAGATCCTCATTAAATGTTGGTTTATTATAAAATAGTTGTGTCATATCTGTAATCAGAGACACGTCCCAGGTATTGATCTCTCCGTAAGTTGTTATGGCCGCTACATTATCAGAAACCCACAAATTCACCGCTGTCTGTAACTCTGCTGTAGTCTGGGGTTGGAATGCTACGACAGTACAAAACTCTGACCAATCATAAGTCCAGGCATCATTTGAAGAAAAATGGGTATGAATAGCACATTGGTTATCTTCAGATAAAGCTGTTGCGCCATCAAACATATATTGCATTTGAGTTACGTTCGAAACATCCCAGGTTGATATATCTTGATTAAAGCTTTCAGCATTCTGAAACATATATTCCATTTTTATAACATTTGAAACATCCCAGCCTGATATATCATGATTAAATACTCTACTATCCTGAAACATTCTTTTCATATCCGTAACGTTTGATACATCCCAACCAGATATATCTTGATTAAATATATGTGCTCCTCTAACTAAACCAGTCATATCAGTAACATTTGAAACATCCCAGCCTGATATATCTGAATTCCAATTTCTACAAAAAAGAAACATATGATTCATATTTGTAGCATTAGTAACATCCCAGTTTGAAACATCCGAAGTGAAACTAACTGCCCCATTAAACATCTCTTTAAATATAGTAGCATTTGAAACATCCCAATTTGATAAATCTTGGTTAAAATTACCATTTTCATAGAACATATGGCTAAAAGTTGTAGCACTAGAAACATTCCAACCTGAAATATCACCATTAAAAGATGACGCAGCTCTGAACATAGCTGTAAAATTGGTAACATTTGAAACATCCCAATTTCCAATATCTTCGTTAAATCCTCCTTTATGTAAAAATAAATTAGACATATTAGTAATCAGTGACACGTCCCAAGTATTGATCTCTCCGTAAGTTGTTATGGCTGAAGTTTCATCAGAAACCCATAAATCGACTGCTGTTTGAAGTTCTGCTGTAGTCTGGGGTTGGAAAGCTCTCGTAACGGTAACAATGAAAAGTGAAAAAATTAATGTGATAATTCTCTTGGAAAACATTATATACTCCTTGGATTATGATTTTTGATAATTTTTTTTAATGATTATCTGGATGATAAACATTGAAATTTTTGATAAAATTGTTTAGTTCATTTTTATCATATTCTTTACTAAGATTTTTCTAGCAAAGATAAAGGTGAGCAGTTGTTAATGATGCATCAATCCCTTCTTGAATAGTTGTATAATCAGTGGGAATTTGAATAGTAGCGCCAAAAACAACCATAGTCATAGCACAAAAAACAGTTATCATTTTCATATTAGGACCTCTCTTCCTAGCATGATTATAGTAAAATTAGTTTATCATTTCAAGAATAATCCGCGTTTTTATTTTTTAAAACATTAATTATAATTAAATAGAGTATAATATGTGGGAACTGTCTTATTCTTCATATCCAACTCCTTGATATATCCAACTCTACACATCATCCCACAAACAAAAAACCCAATTTCCATACACTGACAGCAAAGCAACTGTCCCAACCTGCGGGTTTAGCAAATAAAAACAAAAAACGGACATGGTTTTTACATGTCCGTTTATCACGTGGCTCCGGAGGAGGGACTCGAACCCCCGACAAAGTGATTAACAGTCACCTGCTCTACCAACTGAGCTACTCCGGAATTTGTCTTTTTTATAGAATCTTGTTTAAAAAAGCCCGGGAATTTAAAAGACTTTTCCTGCCTCTCAAAGTTACATTTCTTTTTCAGCCTCTAAAATTCTACCTTCATCAAATAATCCAGATTCAATATTGGATTGACTCATATATACAATCCCATCTTCTGCATGGGGTTCACCATAAACAGCATGGATTGACTTTAGACCACCCAACCATTTCCGTCTATCGGAGACATAGACTAAATCTCCAACATTTGCTGCCATTTTATCCATATCATTTTGCGAAAATCGAATATCTTTTCCTAATTCTTCATCTAACTGATACTGAATTTCAACGATTTGACCTTCGGTATCGTTAATATCAGACCCTTTAAACATTCTCTTCGCTGACTCGAGTGAAAGAGCTGTTAATCCTTCCGTTGCTTTAACTTCATCATATGGTACATAATAGTAAATAATTAGTGGAACCAGTGTTATAACAAGAAACGCATTCACCAACTGAAAAGATATAGACTGAAATCCAAAAAGAATTACAAGAAATGCTAGACTTGCAATAACGGAAGAAATCATCATTTTCGCGGAACCATTATAATCCTCATTTTTAAATTGAGATGAAAGTTTAGCATAAAGGCTTCCTGCCATCGTCACAAATACACCTACACCTACACAAGCAACTGTATTATAAAATGCTCGAATATATGAATAAGGTCGTGCAGCATTCATTTCTATCCCATGATCAAATGGAGCAATAAGAATGCCTGGGAAACGTGCACCAAGAATCATTAAAGCAACACCACCTAGGAATGTGGTAATCACACCAGCTGGTGTAAACCGCTTCCAAAATACACCCATAAATATGGCCACCACTAACGGTGGAGTTAATGTGGAATGAAAATATCCATGAGCTTCATAGACCGTTGGGAAATTTTTAAACGCTAAAACAGCGACAACACCTAAAATTGTAATAGCAATAGATACCCACCTTGCTACATAGAGTTCTTTCCGATCTTTTTCTTCTTCATTCTTAAATGTTGAACCAAAGAATTTTGCCAATGGTCGATAAATATCATTAACACAAATAGCCGCAGTCGCATTAATGAGTGTATCAACGGTTGACATGAGAGCAGCAGTTAATGCTGCCATAACAAAACCAAAAACACCAGGACTTGTTATGATACTAGCCACAACGACAAATATTTCATCCGGTGATGTCTTTGGACTAATAATATCAGGCGTTGCGACAGAAATAGCTTTTCCTAACCACCCTGCATTTCCAACAACAACTGCTGATAATGGAAGTACAAACATAATATTGATGGCAGCTGCTTTTCTTCCTTCATTTACACTTTTACAAGCCATAAAACGCATTAATAAACCCTGGTTCATAAACAAGAATCCAATTGAACCAGCGACTGCATCTTGCCAAAATATTCCGACGAAATTGAAACTCGACGGTTGATTGAAATCTGCGAGTGGCAATTTCCAAGTTGTGGGCAATAAATCCCAAAAGGCGCTAAACCCACCTAAATAAGAAATACCTATAAAGAATAACAAGAACCCTGCAAAAAGGAGTATAACTCCTTGCAACAAATCTGTGAAAATAACAGCCGTTTGTCCTCCAAAAGTAATGTAAATCCCAGTAATGATGGCTATAACAATAATGGCTCTCATCAGGGTTATATCTACAACAGCTCCCATCATAGTAAAGGCTTCAGGTAACATTGGAATGACCGCTTTCCCTAAAGTTAGAAACCCGATACCAATATACCCAATCATATATAATAATAACAGAATAGTTGCTAAAAATCGGGCAGAAGGGCTAAAGCGTTTTTCAAAATATTCTGGGATAGAACGGACTTTTGAATACACAATAATAGGTAACCATCCAAACATAAAAAATGGGACAAAAAACCAATCATTGAGATAGGTCATGGATGAACTTATTCCGTGCTCAAACCCTTTAGCAGAATACTTTACAAAACTATGACTCCCAACACCTGTTGCTACAATGGACATTGTAATTAACCACCAACTAAAACGGCGCCCTCCAAAAAAGAAATCAGATGTATTTTTGGTATATCGACCAAAATAACTACCAAATAACATAACAGCCATGAAATAAATAATCATGACAATCCAATCTGTTGACGTTCCTATATTATGAAATGTTTCCACTGTTTACCTCAGAGCTAAAAAAGTTAAAATTCCATGTACAGCCATAAACCAACCATATCCTAAAAATAAGACTGTCATCCATCTTCTATGATGTGGTTTTCTCATGTCCAATGCATTTGTTTTCCAGACCAAATATACGCCTGAGAAAAAGAAAATAGCTCCCAATCCATATAAATACATATACGGAAGCCATGAATGTGAAAAATAATCCATTAAATTTTCTCCATTAATTGATTAAAAGCTGGTAATAAATGGTCATATGTATCTTCAAGCCCTTGAACTTGAACCTTTGTATGACCTAAAACCGGCATGAAATTAGTATCTCCAGACCATCTTGGTACAATGTGGAAATGAATATGTTCTTCAATTCCCGCGCCTCCTGCTGAACCAATATTGGCGCCGAAATTAAAACCTTCTGCGGAAAGTTTCTCTTTTAATATTTCCATAGTTTTATCAGAAAACCATATAATTTCGCTTAGTGTTTCTGGAGATAAGGATTGCGTATTACTCTCATGGGAATAAGGTGCCACCATTAAATGTGCATTATTGTATGGATATAGATTCATTAATACATATGAATGTTTTCCACGAGCCAAAATTAGAGATGATTGATCATCATTTTTTTCTGGCTTATTACAAAATATGCATCCATCTTCTTTAGGTGAGCGAATATAATCTATTCGCCATGGAGCCCATAACCTATCCATAATTATTGCTAATATTAATCTTCATCATCTTTTTTTCGAGATCCAACTACTTTAGATTCATATTCTTTTGGCATTTTTTCATAATAGCTAAAAGTTTCCTTATGAAGACCTCGACCACCCGTTAATGAACGA
>Ga0257118_1002039_pt1 | contig 10408 bp, 10 predicted proteins | sample SI112_150mmetaG_FD_190156 | JGI IMG/M metagenome (GOLD analysis project Ga0257118, IMG submission 190156) | Marine microbial communities from Saanich Inlet, British Columbia, Canada - SI112_150m | ecosystem: Environmental > Aquatic > Marine > Inlet | place: Canada: British Columbia | collected...
CGTTGGTACTATATGGGTAGATACAACTAACGATGTTTCCTATACGCTAACTGATGTAACCGCAGGTGTATCAACATGGCTTAAGACCGCAGGTATAGGTTCTGGTTCGATTGATCTTGAAGGAGATTATCTTTTAAACGACCAAACCACAACCAATATGATGTCAAAGGGTACGGTTTACCGCTTTGATGGGGTGGATGATTTAATCACCGTCACCGCAAGCGCAGAGATAACAGACATATTCGCTAATGGTGGATTTATCCAATCAGAGATTTATCCCTTGTCAGATGGCGAAAGTGATGTTGGTGTAATCGCTGAGAAAACAGCGGGCGCGGCTGGTTGGTTATTTAACATAATTACTGAGGCGACAGGTTTTGTTGCCCTTCACTTTGTAATGCAAGCGGCCACAACTGACGGAGATTGGACTACAACCGTATCGGTTCCAATAGGTGAGTGGTCTAAAGTTATGGTTATCTATAATGAATCAACGCCCACGGTAGCCCCCTCATTCTATCTTAATGGCGTATTGCTTACGGTAACCACGGCCGTTGCCCCTGTTGGCGCAACTTCAACAGATGCCGCAATAGATATGATTTTTGGCAACTTGAATACAGGCATTGCAACCTTTGACGGCGAAATCTCCGAAGTAATGTTTGGCAACTTCGCCCCCACCGCCGCAGAGGTAAAAGACCTCATCTCGGGCAATATCCCGTTCAAGTGGCAGTACGGGTCGCAGACGGAGCTAATAACAGATGGCGAGTTCGACAACTGGACTGTAAACAACCCTGACAACTGGACTGATGCAGGAGCGCCAACAGTAACAAAAGATACCTCAGACCCTTATAGTGGAGTTAATTGCTTGCAAATGGTTTGTGCTTCCGAGCAGGGAATTTACTCCGATGCTTTCACCGCGCTTGAGACTGGAAAAAATGTCTCAACAAGGCTGGCCGTCAAGAGGACTGTTGGTACTGGCAATTTAGATGTGTTCCTTAGGGTTGGCGCGGGTGGTGCTGTCTCTACCTTCATGCCAATTACCGTCACAAGCTCTTGGGCTGTATATAATATTGATTTTGAAACAATATCGGCCGCATTTACGACCTTATGGGTAAGAACGCAAAGTGGAGAGACAGGGACGTTCTTAATTGATACCGTCTCAGCCGTGAAGCAAGGCGCTGTCGCATTATACGACCAGACATCTATCTCAGAAACCGTGTGGTACGATAAAGCCAACGGAAACGATGGCGCTGTGACAGGGGCAGAGGTGTTGAACGCGCCTAGTGTTACGCCGTTATCATGTCTTAGAACATTCAGAATTAGATTCGACACGGATAACTCTGGGACTAGTATTGATATTGTTAGTCTAGGTTCTGAGTTTAACGCCCCAGCCATAACTGATGCAGACGACCTTATAGACACTGGGACAAGCGGCAGTTGGGGGTTAGGTGCCTCGGCAACGAATGTCACTTTAACTTTAACTGAGAAAATTGTAGGGGTTGTGGCAATTACTACTGTGAATCAAGATATGAACGGCTCAACAGCTCCCCAATGGTATATCCTGCCAACCTTGCAGGCAGACGGAACTCTTCTTCTGACGTTAAGAGGTGAGGGAAGTTCTTCAAACCAAAGTTGGCTTGCCGCTATTGATGCTGGAGATAGATGGGATGTCCATTTTGCAATCATAACGAATGTAGGCTAATCATGAGAATTAAATATAACAGCAAGATACATGAGGCAGGCTAAGATGAAAATTAGATTCATAGAACACGAAGAATACGACTGTCCAGTAGGCGAAGAGTGGCAGGGCGACCTTAAACCCGTAGGACATACAATAGTCGCAGGCCATAGAATAGCGGCTAATGGTATCTTAAAGCCCTTTGTTGAGGACATAACAGAATACCGAACAGAGATAGACGAGGACGGAAACAAAATCCAGGTCGAAGTTGGTGATGACCCTATCCTTCCCACCTATGATGGTAATACTATCCCACAAATAAAAGAGTTTATGATAGAGAATGACATACCATATACCTACCTAGACTCAAAACTGGACTTAATAGAGAAGATAATTATCTTCTATGACAACCTATAAGGAGATGCAGGGTATAAAATGACAACCCTCGCTGATTTAAAAAAATGGGAGCCCTGGGTGAATATCCTCAAGGCTTCCAAAATCACTCAACTAGCTATGCAGAAATGGATGGCTGTTGTTTCTTCTGCTAGAGAGTTAAATGTCCTCAAAGGTATAAAGTCAACCACAAAAGAGCTAAACGTCCTCAGTAAGTTCACGGGTGACACTACAAAGCTAAACCGCCATGTAGACCCGAAGGTAACGGTTGTCAATGAGGCAACCTATACGATCAAAGAAACCGACTCCATTATTCATGTAACATACTCTGCCACAGCCACATGCACTATTACATGGCCTACAAAACTAATCACGGCTCAATACGACTGTTTAATACTTGATGCAGGAGGTAACGCATCGCAATACAATATCACTCTTGCCACGGAAGGCTCCGAGACTATAGATGGTGACGCCTCATGGATTATAAATGGTGACTATGATTGGATTTGGGCTTACTCTGATGAATCTAATTTATTTATAAGGTCATAAGATGGGATTTACTCAATTAAAAGATTTCCTTCTTAAAGTCCAACAGGGCGAAGTCTCAGGCTATTCAATGGTTCATAAGTTTGGGCGTAATGATGCTGTGCCTAATGGGAGTTGGGCGCATGTAAGTTTAACCCCTTTCGCTATCACGGACTTTAGACAGTCGCCCGTTTCCATGAGAATTAAAGCGGGTGGTAGTGGGCTTGATACTGCCGCAGGTAACGGGGCGAGAGAAGTCACAATCCAGGGTATTGACAGCAATCTTGCTGAACTTAGTGAGGCCGTGGCAACCAATGGAGCTTCAGCTAGTACCGCAACAACCGCTACGTTTTGGAGGGTTCACAGAGCTTGGGTCTCAGCCGTTGGTACTTATACGGGTGCTAATGTCGCAGCCGTTGTTATTGAGGATAGTGGTGCGGGTGCTGATTTTATGACAATCGCCACAGATGAAGGCCAATCTCAATATGCTGCTTGGACTGTCCCCACAGGCAAAACGGCCTATCTTTTAAGCGTCCATGTTACGGTTGACTCCAATAAAACGGCAAACGTCAGATGCTTCACAAGAGAGAATATTGACGATATAGCCGCCCCAATGTCATCCAAGAGATTAAAATTGTTTTGGGATGGACTAGAACAATCTTTTAACTACGAACCTGAAGGCCCAGAACTGTCATTAAGCGAAAAGACTGATATATGGTTTGAGGCTTATGGTGATGGCGCTGTTAGTTCCGTAAGTGTAGACTTTGAACTCTTAGTGGTGGATAATTAATGAGTTCCTGCAAGAATAAAGTGTATTCAATACTCGGCTTTAAAATTAGGCTTAATTGGCGCGAAACTCACCACGGGTACTACGGAGCCTTTTTGATGTTGATCTCGCCCCTATGCCCCTATACGGCTGTTATTTTAGCGATTGGGCTATACCTTCTAGGTGACGATACCTTCCAACATCACGTCCAGGTTAAAGAATACAGCCCTTGTTATCATTCACCTGTTCATAGATTCATATACGACTATTTAAAATTATACGATAGAGCTTGGTTCAGAGCCTTAAATAAATTTGTTGATTGGCTTTTTCATAACCCACTAATGTTGGCAATCGTCTTATGTGCTATCATTCTAGTGATAATTGTATTGAAAGGATAGGAGATGGGCGAACTTGACAGGGTACTAAATCGGCTTGATAAAATTGGCGAGACAACAACACGAACTGAAGAACAGGTAAAGGGACTGTCAAAGTCATTCGATGAGATTAAAGAGAAAACAGAAGAACAAGATGTTAGAATCCAACTTTTAGATACATTTAAGACTAGGATTACAGCATATATAGTAGTGCTGGTGTTTATATTCGGCGCAGTTATTAAATTAATGTAGGAGGGGTCATGGATTTTGTCAGAGAGTTTATTTCACAGTATTACCCATATTTGTTAGGGTTGTTTGCGGGGGGTACATCATTCTTTATCCCACTTACAAGACAGGTATGGATTATCATTTTAAGAGCATTCATCACAAAGAAAGCAATTATCAGAGTCTTTATTCATCTTGGAGATTATGCAGTTAAACAAATCCCAGGAACTATTGATGATGAGTTGTGGGCTGTCGCAAAAGAAGAATTAATAAAGGAATTGCGTAAGTAATGTCCCGAATGGAAGAACAATGGGCTTTCTTGCAGGACGTAGCAGTTCTGATTCAGTATATTAGAGATGTTGGATACAAAGCCGTTGGTGGTGAACTCATGCGTTCTCGCGAAGAACAGCAAAGAAAGTACGATACAGGTGTTAGTAAAGCATTACCTGGCGAGTCTATGCACCAATTCTTGAGAGCTATTGATATAGAGTTCTTTGACCATTCAGGTAAGTGGATAAAAATGCCAACCAATGATGAGGCAAAAAAAGAGTTGAAGGAAAAACTTCAGCCATTCGGTGACTTTTGGGAAGCCCTGAATAGTCGCAATCGCTGGGGGGGCAACTTCCACAGCCTGTTTGATTTTAATCATTTTGAAAGGGGTAACGATGAGAAGTAGAGAGGTAAAAGTTTCAGTAGTAGACCACAAGACATATCCAGGCAATAAAACGTCTAGGAATATCAGGCGTAAAGAGTTTGAGATGATATATCCAGGTGAGAGGTCTAGGAGATTAGACTTCATTTTCACTTATAAGAAACCACTACTAATGCCTGAGAAACAGGCTCAGTTCCTTATCCGTAAGCATGGTAAGGTTATTGAAATCGTAGGCGCAGAGACAATCAAACTGAATGCTGATGATAAAGCGATGTATGATGTTGAAAAGATGAAGCGCCCTGCGTTGATAAACCTCGCCGCTAGAATGGATGTAGAGGGGTCAATTAGAATGAAGAACGAAGTCTTAAAAGAAGCTATTAAAAAAGCAATCATTAATGGGGCGGTGCCATTGTCCCAATCAGAATATGAAAAACGTAAGGTAGAACGCGCAAAATAGGAGATTATTTTGAATTATCTTGAGGCCGTAAAAGATGTGACAGCAATGCTCAATGACCCTGATGCTGAGACTTACAAATCTCGCGCACAGGCACATTTAATTAGAGCAATGAACACCCTGATTAAGTCAGGTGATTACGTGCCTGAAGACATTCCATCTCTTTATGTGATGAGGCGTGATTTGTATTTCGGTGAATACCTATCTGAACCACTCCTTGATACTCATGCAAAATGGACTACCACCAACGATATAGCGGATACGGCAAAAGCTCTTGTCTATAAGTGGGCTTCCGATACGACTTCTACGGCGACACAAGCGAGTGCAAATCTTGTTAGGGTTGGGTTGGCTAATCATTTGTATAAATTCTCTTATCGCTGTAAGGTCGTCACTACACCTGACGGTACTATAACCCCAACAATAACCACAGGCTTCGCTCACTCTGCCCAAACGCTACCAATCACAGATGGTTGGCACTCAGTCACGTTTTTAAGCTCAGATGGTGCAGCTACGGGTGATTTTGTTATTTCTATAGTCGCTTCGGGTTCTTCTGTGGGTGAAGTTGTGATAGACAACCTATCCCTTGTACCGACTCAGATGGAAAGCATTATGCAAGTCGAGAAAATCTTCTTTGATCCCAACAACTCTAGCGCCCCCACGGTCACTATAACAGAGAAGACTTTGGCAGAAGTCGCCTTAATAGGGAACAACGCTGAACTACAACCAGGGATTGAAGATTTATACATTTACAGGAAGGGGAATAATTTCTACCCAATCGTAGCAAGCGTGAGCAATTTCACTATCGCAACTGACTATGTAAGTATCTCTTACATTTTGAATATAGATAATTCAAATTGGGGTGATACCACAGAATTTAGTAGCGCAGGTAGCTATCTGTTTAGCGACCCCTTTGTGAAGAGGGCTATACCTATTGCAGTACAGACGCTAATTGCGGAAACCGCAGGAGAATAAGATGTTGACATTAGGAAAAATATTTAATGACATGCAAGCAGACTATATTCCTTCTCTTACCGAACTAAAGGCGGTTAGGCGTTCAGTCTCTAGGGTTATTGATGACTTGAACTCAAAGATGGATGGAGTAGATGTCTTTGATCGGGGGCTAGAGATGATAGTCGCCCCAACAACTGAGGCGTTGACCTTTACTGTGGCAACAAATGGAATTACCCTCGCTACAGCGCCAGGGACTACGGTAAAAGCGGGTGACGTAATCGTAATTTATGATAGCGCCTACAATAACAAGGCATTCACTATTTCATATAATAACAGCCCTATCGTATATCCCCTCCCCTCTCAGCCTGTCTTTGCTGAAGCAGCCGTGACTTGCACTTATGCCATTTATCGACCTTGGAGGCAGACGCTTGTAAAAGATGTTGTGATGACAGACCTCACTTATGATAACGCCGCCCACACAATCACCTCTGCCGGTGCAGAATTAAACTTCCTCGAACTTGGGATAAAGGAAGGCGATTTAATCAATATAATTGGTGCGACAGAGGTTCTTAATCTCTCCATGTATGAAGTAAGCTCGGTGACTGCTACCGTTATCACAGTTAAAGTGTTGGCTAAGTCGGGCATTATGACAGATGATGCTAACGATCCTGCGACCATGACTATCTATACCCCACCTAAAGACCTATATACTTATGACTTAGAGAACCATAGATTCTCACTACCAAAGTCAGCTAAAAAATTAATGAATGTATATGAAGGCGATATTACAGCCAAGGTAGATCCTAAATCTGATAACTTTGTAGCGAATACAGACAATGATGACCTAGATAAGTTTGCAACCACGGCTCGGAATGTCTACTCACTAACAACCGACCTGTTTTCGGGTGCAACTGAGATACTGACATTCAAGGTTAAGCGTGATTTGGTAGCCCCTCAAAGTGCTTATAGAGATGCTGAAATAGACATCCCACAAGGTTTTGAACACGCCCTTAAAAAAGGTGTCTTGGCTGACTTACTCTCATTGCCTAAATATTCTAACCCTGAAGTATTAAAAGACCAACGCGCTCTATATCAAGGAGCTTTGGTTGAATTGTTTGGGAGTGAAGCTGAACGTAACCGAGATACTGTTTATGAAAAGGACTATCTCTGGTGAGCCAACTAAAGCATTTACTTGACCTGACGGGTGGGCATAATGATGTTGTAGAGCCTGAACTTCTCGCTGACAACATGGTAAAAGACAGCCAAAATTATGAAGTTCTAGGACAGGGTGGTTTGACGTTAAGGAAAGAGCCTGAAGTCTATTCTGCCACATTAAATACTTATATTTCCTCGACCCTTACAATGACTAGGGTTGACTCTATTTCTCCCCCTTTATACCCACAAGTCAAACTAGCTTCAGGTGGAACAACATATCAGACAAATGAATTTTGTCTTGTCGTCTATGGCCTCGATGTTGGTGGTACTTATGAGATGTATTTGCTTTATGGGATAACAGGTGGGTTGGGTTGGTCACACCTAACCGTCCCCGCAACAGGCTCAGACCTCTTGGATGGCTTGACTTCGGGTGGAATAGATTGGCCTAATGACGGTAGCGCAAGCCCTGAATACTCAGTAAACAATAATCGCATGGTTATCACCGATGGCGTAAATAGGGCATACTATATTGAAGTTGACTCAGACGGTTCCGTGACGAGTGGCGCTTTGGGAATCCCTGCCCCAACGGTTAAAATTCATGTAACCGAGGCAGAGACCTCTAAGATGTCTGGCAACCCAAACTTCACGGGGGCAGAGGGCGATAGCGTAACAGCCCCAGGATTAATACAGTTGGTTTACACGGTTGTAGATGAACAAGGGAACGAGAGCAACCCTTCCCCTGTGTCAGATACTATAGATATGCAATGGCTCTCTGTTGACGTTGATTATATTGAAGACAGGTGGATTAAGACAATCCCCATAACGAACCTAACCGCCCCAACGCTAACTTCTATCCAGAGAGAGCAGATTAAATTTTTCAATGTTTATGTTAGGAGCGTGAAATACGCATCTGGTAAATATTCAAGCACCCTCCAATTTACGCAACAGTTTGTAATCTCAGACAAGACGGGAGCTAACACCTATAGGGTACAGCTACCAATAGAGCTTGGGAACCTAGTAAGCTACGAGAAAGATATTGCCCCTATTGCTAACCACAACGCACAAATATCAGGCATTACCTTCTTGGCTGGAATCCAAGAAAAGATAAATTTTACTGTTGGAGATTTGACTTACTACCTCCCAATTACGATCACCAATACTGGCAACGATTATGTAGATGCGATTGTCAGGATGAGGCTCTATGATGAAGATGCGGGGACAACTCCGATTACAAGCCTAGAGTGGGACGACTTCCTAGACGCAAGCACCCCAAACGTCTTCACAAGTACCACAACGGCTGATAGAATACGGCTGATAGACCAAGATACAAAAACAACTCTAAACGCCTACTTTGAAGGCGACAAGGCGAATGATTACTGTGATGTGTGGGTTAAGATCCCATATCTGCCAAACGGATCTCATGTTATTTACTTAGCGTGGAGTACAACTGGAACCCCCGTCCATGTAACGGGAACGGCTGTGACGGGAAGATGGATAAGTTTTACAAACTTCTCTACCGTAGATTCAGGTGGACACTCAGCCCAAACGGTTATCTTTGGTGACTTCACAAGAATACCAAACCAAAACACTTTTTTTGCGTCACCATTTAACCCTATTGGCACAGACCCATCCCTTCCGACTAGAATGCTTGACAGGACAGGGAAAACGGGTGGCTTTGACATAAACAACAGTACCTCTGGTTTAGATGCTGCAATTTCGGCGAATAGTAGCATATCGTATTTGGCAAACACCCCAACAGAGGTGCAACAACAGTCCACAAAGAACAACCCTCTTGCAACGCTGACAGGCACAACACGCTCCCTGACAGCCGATGTCACAGGTCTTGGAGCCGTCCCAAAAACAGGTACGGTTTGGTTCAATGTGGATGTACCAACCCTTGCGGGGGTAGACCAAAATGTTTGGTGTTTAACATATTTCGGAGCAACCACCCCCGTTCTTTCTCTTTATTTAGATTGGGATGGGGCTGACCAAGCATGGTTTGCTCAGACAGGTGGTTCAGGGGCATCGACCCAACATGATCTTGGCTTAAGGGTCGAGAGCGCGGCGAACCGTATTGCCGCCGATGGTGGATGTTCAGGCAAACCTTATTTTATATGTTTCTCATGGGATGAAGCTACCGCGAAGGCAAGTTTATTCATAGTAGATGTGACACACTATATTGCCAACCAAGCCGCCGCGGGGACAGACCCCATAATGGTTAGTGCTGAAATAGCAGGGACTATAACAATACCAGATGATGACATCTCAGAATTTGGTGTGATGATTATGGGGTATGACAGCACCTCTAGCTCTGGGTTAACATGCCCCGCCAACATGAAGGTGGATGAAGTTGTCTTTATGCCTGACGTCTATTATGATGGTTCTGACACGGACGACAAGAACGCTATTCTAAACGTATCTAGCTTCATGCCTCCGTTCCCGTCTATGGTTGGATATGAAAGGCTTGCAGAGACCCACAATAATAATATTGATATGTCGGCAGACACGGAAACAGCGACACTCAAGAAATATGCAAACAAAATCAAGTGGTCTGACCCTCAAGGTGTAAACTTCCCCGACCTCTATTCTAAACTCTTGAGAGAGCCTATAGATGCGCTAATATCATCTCCATCATTCTTGCAATTCCAATACGAGAATACTTTAGTCATTTTTACCCGTAATACCATAACACGGTTTTTACTTGATGGTGAACCTTCAACATGGGTAGGTGACTCTAACGCACTCGTAGAAGAGGGTTATAACGCAGGTATTTATGCCATAGACACGCTTTCTAAGGCTAGAGATGCTATGCTATGGATGTCCGAAAGTGGCCTCATAATGTGGAATACAGAGGGTTTTAGAAATATCAGTCAAAATGTAATCAAAATTGATTTAAGGGATGATTCTGATTTGGTAGGGTTCTATCAGCCTATTCGTGATCAATACATACTCCATGACAGGACAAATGATATTGGATATGTCTTCCATTTACGCTATGGTACCTTCTATAAATTTAAAGGTTTACAGTTAGACCAAGGAATACCTAGAGTCTTGAGTGGTGGTACGGAAGATGAGAATATCAACCTAATGATATGGCAGACAAACGACATCTATAAATATCCAGGTAAGACAGATACCACAGAGACAGCCTTTATTGAAACGAAAGTATTTGACCATATTAGGGCTGTATTCCGTAGGTTTAGGTTTTATTTCACGGGTACGCCGACTATAGCTACGCATG
>Ga0257118_1002045_pt1 | contig 10385 bp, 4 predicted proteins | sample SI112_150mmetaG_FD_190156 | JGI IMG/M metagenome (GOLD analysis project Ga0257118, IMG submission 190156) | Marine microbial communities from Saanich Inlet, British Columbia, Canada - SI112_150m | ecosystem: Environmental > Aquatic > Marine > Inlet | place: Canada: British Columbia | collected...
TGGACGGAAATCCTGAAGGACCTTCTTGCCACGTTTAGGCAGGGGAAAAGTCTATAGGGGGATTGAAATATTAGATTTTCACGTAGGGACCTGGTTAAATGAAAGTGAAAAGGTTTCTGGTGTTTCGAGCCCGCCACCCTTTCTTCACACCTTGTTTGATACCCATTAACTACTAGATTCAGAGCATTAATGAAATGATCCATGGGGGATCGCTGGAGATCTACCAATCTCTGCTAGGTATCACTATTGAAAATGAAACAAGACTTTAAAAAGCAATATGACGCTTACTTGAAGGAACTCAGGAAGAAATACCCCAACCTTACACTAATAGGTGCAGACGGATCTCCAAGAGGGGAGCGAGATAAACGACCAAGAATTTCAATTCCCGAGGCGTTAGCGCGGTTACAGACCATTGTTGTGGCTCTTCAACGAAGTTATCCTCAAAAGAGATTTACTCTCGACGGTCGACTAGTTGGCGATTTAGGTGAGGTATTAGTTGAATCTGTGTATGATGTAAAGCTGTTCGCGGGGCTTGAGAAGCACTATGATGCTATTTGCTCAGATGGAAGACTTGTCCAGATAAAGACCACGTTAAAAGATTCGCTTACTTTTCCCTGTGATCACATTCCAAACTACTATCTAGGTATTAAGATTTTACCGGATGGGAGCTGCCAGGAGCTTTTCAACGGACCCGGTGAATTAGTACATAGTTTAGTTAAGAGCCGAAAACCTACAAAAACAAACACCTGGTCAATTAGTGTTGGTGCATTATTAAAGACTAATGAAATGGTAAGAATTGATGATCGCATCCCAATTAAAGCAAGTTGATTCCCGAAGATGACGGAGTATCTGCCCGACGGCAAGCCATCTTGGTTGTCTGCTTCCCCGAATGAAGGAACCCTGGACTACTTTGGATTCAGGTTCTATCGTCAACCAAACAGATCATTGCTCGTGAGAGGTGCTGCAGCGAACAGTTTTACTACAGCCAAGACCTTGATCTATTATGGAGCCATTGCATACTCCTTTAAACACTCCAACAATATCGGATCAGATACTGAGCTGAAAGACGAGAAGCAATATCTGGACTGGAAGCGATATTACCAGGCAGCCAATTATCTCTATATCGTCAATCGATACGCCCGTGATCAGGAGATCCCAGATGCTGGATTTACTGGGGCGGCCAGTGAGTATGATGACCACTTCAAGGCATTCGATCAGGGGGAGGTTTCAGAATACAATTTGATGGATTGCTTTGAGAGAATCTATCCTGAGCAGCGAGAATGGGGGTATTTAGCACAATTCTGGAGACCGCCTCTCTTCTACTTTCGCACCTTACTCGATGCAGCCGCCTGTGTTCCGGGAGAGTACTCCAAGCTGTGTTATGAAGTGCTCTCGAAGCATAAGAATTGGCAAACCTTCCACCGAGTATTAACAAGCCGGTATATAAACCGAAAGGAATATGAAGATATTCAAGATATCATAAGAAGTGATATCCTGACCGAAGAAGAGCAGCGCATAGGCCAGGCAATCATTTTTGATAAGCATGATAAATATCGATTAGAGAATGACCACTACCTACAAAGTTATCGTTTCATAAAAAACATTCAGGAAAGTGGGGTTGAAGGGTTCTTTCCTGACTCGGCAAACGAATACGCCATGATATTTTCTTATGCCCACTTGAAAGACAAGCTACTAAGCAAAAACGATGAAAATTGGAAGATATTGTTCTCATCACTTACCTTCGAAATTGGGATTACTAAGCTATACACTTGGTTAGGCTCGTTGAGTCAAAATGGTGTCATTGAAGGAGAAGATTTGGAACGTGCAGTTGCTGATTGGGTAAAGGCATGGCAAAATAAACTAGATCTTTCGGGAAGCTTAGAGGAAGTAATTTCGGAGTGGAAGGAGAAATATCTGTATTCCCTAAGCAATTATCATGAGCTATTTAAACAACTACTTGATAACCAATCCACCGATACAGCGCTAGATGGAATCATACAGGGAATCATCCTTTCAAGCATCAGTTATAGTAAAGAATACTCAAAATCAGATGATTATACGAAGTTGATGGATACATATCATCAGTTTGCACCCCAAGCCTATTTCAAACATAAAAAGCTAGACATGAGCCAAGCTTTTGGTCCCTTCATCATATCCTTTACGCAAACTCTCATTGATGATCAACATGCCTTTGGTATCGAAAGAATGAATCAGGGGCAAAAAGCAAAATATATCACGACTAGACACGAAGAATTGAATAAGTATGTCTTTCAGATTGATAATCGAAAGTTTGAAGCAAACATAGGCATCATCAACATGCTAGCCTCATCAATGAGCATGTGGCGCTCAACAGGATTATTTTAAGTGAACAACCCTCAAACAATCCATCAGCTACTTGCCAACTTGAAGAACTACGAGGTTGCTTTCTGGACAACCTATTCTATCGATTTTGAGACATTGACTACTCTGGTGAAGAATGATTTAAGGGAGAGCATGATTCCCTGTAATCTACATGTACTTTGCGATTACAAGCAGATGGGCAAAACCATCGAGAAACGGAGTTCAACGATATTCCAGAACATCCAATATCTCCAATCTTACAGCACGATATCACCACAAGTGATGAAGGGGGCCTTTCATCCAAAGATTCTCTTTCTGGCCTCTGAGGATTCAATTTATACCTTCATTATGAGTGCCAACATCACAAAAAGTGGTGTCCTGTCTAACGAGGATCTGATTGGTGCATTTCATTCTCCAAATGCAAAGAAGGAGATTACAAATGAGGTGATTGATATATTTGCCTATCTTGCCAGCTTCGATGGATGGTCTGAGTCTGCTCGGATGGATCTAGATGCGGTGCAAGAGCACTACCCCTTGCTGACAAGCTCAAAAACAGAGAAGCAGGTCTTGACAATTCCTGATGCTACACCCCTGTTCAATCAGATGATTGAAGGGCCTGCGCCCAAAGAGGATCTGCAGGAAATCAATATTTATTCTCCCTTCATGGATGATCGCTTTGAAGCAGCTGCAAAATTTGGTGATCATTATAAAACCCCTGTAAACATCTACTCACCCCAGAAAAAGTTCATCGCCAATCGAAGGAACGAACTGCCAAGCAATCTCTCTTTTTATAAAACGACTGGGAATGGCAGATCAACATTTCATGCAAAGTGCTATGAGTTTCGATATGATTCATATTCGACAGTTTACTGGGGTAGTGCAAACTGTTCATACTCTGGCTTACTGAGTGGTGCTCGAAATGCTGAGATATTGCTCAGATGCGAGTTGACCAGAGAAGAAATACTGGCACTCTGGGGGCAGAATGATTCCATCAAATCTGACCCCGTTGAAATTGTTGAAAAGCCACAGGAAAAAATGGAAGAACATGAGGAAGCAATAACGCTACTCACCTCAGCGACAATAGTTGGTAAGGAGATTATTGTTTCTCACCAAGGCTCAGAGTTAGAAGGCAAGCTGATTGGCGAGCTAAATCACGATAAGAAAATCACGCTTGAAGTTACATCTTTCAACTCGAACATGATTGTTGCCAGAATTGAGCGTCATATTCCATTCATAATTTACCTGGAGTATGAGGGTCAGATTATTAGCAACAAGCTTGTGATCAACTATCCTGAGCGCATTGGCGATAGAGTTAATAATACTCCCTCCTCTGAGAAGAACCAATCCAGGGTAGAAGAATCCATCCATGAAGCCTTCAACATGTTCAAAACAATCGCCCCAAAGAAATCATCTGGACAAAAGAAACGTAGAGGTATCTCCAAGCGATTCTGGACCATGCCACGATATAACCGCTCCTTCGGTTTTCGAGATGTTCAATTGCTTAAAAGTATCATCGAAGGTCGCGTGAATAATAGGAGAGCAAGACAGGATAATGATGGGGAGGGTAAGCCTGATCAGAACGACGATGACAGGCCTGAAAGACCAACGCTGAAGAGAGATGATATCAAGTATGGTCTTGATCAATCTCATGCACTTTGGAAAAGTTTACACCTCTATGAAGATCCAGAAGAGTATGAGAAGATTTCCCTTACTCGCTGGTTACATGGTTTGGATGGTGTGAATCTACACATTTTACGAATCGTTGAGCAAAAGAAGGTCCCCAGAGATTGTAACTATTTTCATGAGTATTTATACTACGTATCGGCTTTATCAGCATGGATGGTTCAACACGACATTTTGGAAATTGAGGGGTTTGAAGAAAGTTTAGATTTGATTCGTAATGTCCAAGATCTATTTCTGCTATTTTCAGTGCACATTTACCTGATCCCTGGAAGGAGAAGGACGAAGGAGCATGAATTAGATATTTTGCGCATCAGACGTGCAATTTATTTCAGACATCTTGTCCAGCAGAGGACTCGGGTAATTAAGACTTCCCCTGAGCATAGGGAGTCAATTCAGGAGGAATTCGTAAAAGGTTCTTTTTATCAACGAATGGCAGGGGAGGCTGTTCAGATCCTGGAGCGAAAAGATATTTATCTCCTTTATGACCTGCCCAAAGTCGAGGTCGCTAATTTAAACGGATTTAGTCAACCCCTATTATACATGGGACCTAAATCCGGTAAAATGAAGCTGGAAATAATCTATGATCTACCAGAGGATCATAAGGGGAAGAAATTACCTGCCCTTGCGGACCCTTTGTATATTCAGAAGAATCCTTCATCGATGAAGATTATTAATATCTGAATAAATTTAATGCTGTTTAGATTACGAGAGATTAAAGAAACACACCAAAATCAGATAGGACCACTATGATCACCGGAGAACTACGCAACCAAGTCGATAAAATTTGGGAATCCTTCTGGACCGGCGGCATCGCAAACCCATTGACCGTTATTGAACAATTTACCTATCTGTTGTTCATCCGCCGTCTGGATGAACGCCAGCTTCTGGAAGAAAAGAAAGCCAATATCGCCGGTATCGAACTGGGGGAGACTTATTATACCCCAGAACAGAGCCGCTTTCGTTGGAATTCTTTCAAGAATGCCGATCCCGAAGTCATGTATGGTCTGTTCACCATTCCCCAGGTCGATGCCGGAAATTTGACTGTCTTTGAACACATGAAGGGCATTGGTGATAAAGCCGGTGTATTTGCCAAATACATGCGCGGTGCCACCTTCATGATTCCCACTCCCAGACTTCTAGATCAAGTCGTTCAAATGATCGATAAGATCAAAATGGATGATCGGGATACCAAGGGTGACCTTTACGAATACCTGCTCTCCAAGATTGCTTCTGCTGGCAAAAACGGACAATTCAGAACACCGCGTCATATCATCAGGATGATGGTGGATATGGTCCAGCCCAAGAAGGATGATATTATCTGCGATCCGGCCTGTGGTACAGCGGGATTCTTGGTAGGTGCCGCCGAATACATGCATGCTAATCATTCCGATTGGTTTCACGAAAAAGGCTTCAGGGATCATTTCAATTCTGATATGTTTACTGGTGTTGAGTTTGATTCAACCATGCTCAGAATCGGTGCTATGAATCTCCAACTCCATGGTATAGAAAAACCGAATTTAATTGGGAAGGATTCTCTGTCTGAAAGCAATGCGGATATTCGGGAGCAGTTTACCCTGATTCTGGCTAACCCACCTTTCAAGGGCAGTTTGGACTATGATAGTGTGGATTCTTCAGTCTTGCAGACCGTAAAAACCAAGAAAACCGAGCTCCTGTTTCTGGGATTGATGCTTCGTATGTTGAAAACCGGTGGCCGTTGTGCAGTGATTGTCCCTGATGGTGTCTTGTTTGGAGCATCAAAGGCCCACAAGCAGATTAGGGAAGAACTAGTTGAGAATCAGAAATTGGATGCAGTGATCTCAATGCCTTCTGGTGTGTTTAAACCCTATGCCGGAGTGAGTACGGCTATTTTGCTGTTTACGAAGACCAATAGTGGGGGCACGGACCAGGTCTGGTTTTACGATATGCAGAATGATGGCTTATCTCTGGATGATAAAAGAGCTGAAGTTGAGGGTAGTGATCTCCCAGATATTGTTGTTCGTTTTGGTAAGCTGAGTCAAGAGGTAGATCGTAAACGTACTGACCAGAGCTTCCTAGTAGCTGTGGACGAGATCAAATCCAATGGTTGGGATCTGAGTATCAACCGTTATAAAGAAGTCGTATATGAGGAAGTACAGTACGATCCACCAGAGAAAATTATCAATGATATTGTTGCTCTGGATGCTGATCGAACGAAAACTCTCAAGATATTAAAGCATTTGCTGCGATGAATATATTTGTCCCTTTTGGTGAAATCTTTGAAATAGCCCCACGAGAATTGGCGGGAAGGCAGGACTTGCCTGTTATGTCTATAACCATGCGAGATGGGTTGATTGATCAAAACAAGAAATTCAAAAAACGCATTGCTAGTAATGATATATCACCCTATAAAGTTGTGCGGAAAGGGAATCTTGTAGTTGGTTTCCCCATCAATGAAGGTGTGCTTGGGTTTCAGCATTCCTATGATAGAGCTGCTGTTAGCCCTGCCTACGATATCTGGCAAGTCACCGGAATTCATCCCGTGGATATAAAATATTTTGAGAGGATATTACGTGCTCCTATGGCAAGGGCAATCTATGCTGCGAAAATGCGCGGAACAACTAGTCGGCGACGCACAATTCCAAAAGACATATTTAGGCAAATCACATTCCATCTTCCACCACTTTCGGAACAGAAACACATAGCTGTCATTCTAGATGCTGCGGATGCGCTGCGCCAAAAGGACAAAGCGCTTATCGCCAAATATGATGAACTTTTGAAATCCACGCTTTATTCTGCATTAGGTCCATCAATAAATATAGATATAAGAAAAGTCAATGTTGGTAGCGATGATTATTTACCACCAGGATACAAATGGGAACGATTAATTGATGTAACCAGTGAAATTGCTGATATTGACCATAATATGCCCAAAAGTGTTGAAAATGGCATGCTGTTCCTATCAGCTAAGGATTTGCATGATAACGGAGAATTAGACTTTAGTAATGCGAAGATGATAAGCACCAATGATTTCAATAGATTATCAAGGAAGATTAAGCCTCAAATGGGGGACATTATTTATTCTAGAATTGGTGCAAAACTGGGAAAAGCAAGACTAGTAAAATCTGAGGCAAAATTTCTCGTATCATACTCATGTTGTACAATAAGGCCTATAGACGAACTGATTTCCAAAATCTATCTACGTTATTATCTTGATTCTGAGCAGACGCTACGACAAGCGTCTCAAGGAACAAAAAGTATCGGGGTACCGGATTTGGGGATGAGTGAAATCAGAGAATTCCTGATCCCAATACCACCGATGAGTACTATGAAAATAATTGAAGAGGAATTCCAAATTATTGAAAAGCAAAAAGCAATAGCGCAAGAAAGCCTCAATAAATCTGAAGCCCTCTTCAATAGCCTACTCCAAAAAGCTTTTAAGGGGGAGCTCACCAATTGAGTAATTTTAGTTTCATACACCAGGAATTCCCGGATCTCTACCTGGATACTCATGAAGCTGAAGCTCTGGCACTCATATCACCCAAAGCCTCATCCATTCTCTCTAGAAGTGCCTTGGAAGTAACCGTCCGCTGGCTCTTCGAAAATGACCCCGATCTGGTGCAGCCCTGGGACAATAGTCTCAATGCCCTCATCCATGAACATTCATTTCGTCAACTCATTGATCCCACCATGTTTCGGGAGATTGATCTCATTCGCCGTATTGGAAATAGTGCCGCACATGGGAAGCAGATCACACAACATGAATCCCTGATCGCACTGAAGAACTTGTTCCGCATCATGGGTTTCGTCGCGGTCCACTATGCTCGTCAAGTGCCCACCATCCCTGCCTTTGATGAATCACTGATTCCAGATGGAAAGGCCGTTGAAAAGTCCAAAGCTGAACTGGAACGATTAGTTACCGCGCTTGATCTTAAGCAAGACGAATCCAAACTCAAGTCTTTGGAATTGAATAAACAAGCCGAGCAAATCCAGGCCCTGAAGGAAACCCTCGACAAAGAACGTCAGATTTATCAGCAACGTAAGAATGAGCGCAAGCAGGCTGCTCAGTCTCAGCAGATCATCCCCATTCTCATTTCAGAAGCTCAGACCCGCCGGCTGTATATCGATTTGGCCCTCAAAGAGAGTGGCTGGGATAATCTTCGCGAAGAACGTGAACTGGAGTACGAAGTCACCGGAATGCCCTTCAGTACCAACCCATCAGGAATCGGCTATGCGGATTATGTCCTCTGGGGAGATGATGGTTTACCCCTGGCAGTCATTGAAGCTAAAAAGACCATGGCGGATGCACGTAAGGGGAGGCACCAGGCAGAACTTTATGCTAATTGTCTGGAACAGATGCATGGTCAACGTCCAATAATCTTCTATACCAATGGCTTTGAATCCTATATCTGGGATGATCGGTTTTACACAGATCGAGAAGTCCAAGGGTTCTATACGAAAGATGAGCTGCAACTCCTGGTCAATAGACGGCAAACTCGGCAAGATCTGCGAAAGTTCAAGGTGAACACCAATATTGTTGAACGCCAATATCAGTTAGAAGCCATCCAACGCGTTTCTGAACACTTTGTCCTCGATGCCCCAGATGGCACCTTATCTGGTAAAGCCCGAAAAAGTTTGTTGGTCATGGCTACGGGAACTGGTAAGACCAGAGTCTCCGTCGCCATTGTGGACATGCTCACCAAAAGTAATTGGGCTAAACGGGTCTTGTTCTTGGCAGACCGTAATGCCCTGGTTACGCAGGCGAAGAATGCCTTTGCCCAGCATCTACCTAATCTTTCATCAATAGATTTGACCCGTGAGAAGGAAGACAACGGCACCCGTCTGGTATTCTCAACCTATCCAACGATTATGAACAAGATCGACGGCATGCGTCAGAAGGAAACTCGATTCTACGGTGTGGGACACTTTGATCTCATCATTATCGATGAAGCCCATCGCTCCGTCTATCAAAAATACAAAGCTATCTTCGATTACTTCGACAGTCTCTTGATAGGTTTAACGGCCACCCCTAAAAAAGATATTGATCACAATACATATTCACTGTTTGAGATAGAGGATGATAATCCTACAGCTGCCTATGAGTTGGATGAGGCCGTACGCGAGGAATTCCTGGTTCCACCTAGGGCCATATCAGTGCCCTTGAAATTCCAGCGAGAAGGGATTAAATACAACCAGCTCTCTGATAAGGAGAAACAGGAGTACGAAGAGAAGTTCGGTGATCCAACCACAGGTGAGGCTCCTGATGAGATCGGATCTGAAGCACTTAACCGTTGGTTATTCAATACAGACACCGTGGACAAAGTTCTGGATCATGTCATGACAGATGGCGTCAAAGTTGAAGGTGGTGACAAGCTTGGTAAAACGATCATCTTCGCCAAAAACCATAAACATGCTGTCTTTATAGAAGAACGCTTTAATAAGAATTATCCAGAATATAATGGCAAGTTCCTGAGAGTGATTGACAATTATGAAACCAAAGCTCAGGATCTACTGGAGACCTTTGTTGATCATCACGTGGAGCATGACCCTCAGATCGCTGTTTCAGTTGATATGATGGATACCGGTGTGGATGCGCCCAGAGTTGTGAATCTGGTCTTCTTCAAACTGGTTAAATCTCCATCTAAGTTCTGGCAAATGATCGGTCGGGGAACACGCCTCTGTCCTAATCTGTTCGCTCCCGGAGAAGATAAATCCCATTTCCTGATCTTTGATTACTGTCAGAACTTTGAGTTCTTTGATGCAAATCCAGATGGGATCGTTGCCAGCTCTATCAAGAGTCTCACCCAGCAGATCTTTGAAGGGAAGCTGGAAGTTGCCATGCTGCTAAGGGATGAGCAGTATTCCAGTGAAGAGGATCTCGAGATCCAGAAGCAGTATATCGATGAATCCCATGCAACGATAGCCAATCTTGATCACGACCGCTTTGTTGTCAGGAAAGAATTGCGTTATGTGACAGAATATTGTCATCGCGCTCGCTGGGATAATATCTCACGAGGGGATTGGAGTGATATCAATGAACACCTCGCTCATTTGGATGCCCCTGATGCTGGTGATGATGAGTTAGCCCGCAGATTTGACGTGTTAATGTTGAGTTTCCAGTTGGCACTACTGGGTGGATTCAAATCATTTGAGAAATATGTTATCAATGTGTCTTCCACGGCCAGAGCCTTGATGAAGAAGCAGAATATTCCGGCTGTGGGTGCTCAATTGAAGCTATTGAATGATCTACAATCCGAGATATTCTGGAAAGCTGTAAATGTTAAACGACTGGATGATATTCGGCGGAATCTCAGAGAATTGATCAAATTCCTGGATCGGGATCAGCAGGAAAATGTGTATACTCATTTTGAGGATGAGATTAAAAC
>Ga0257118_1002048_pt1 | contig 10381 bp, 21 predicted proteins | sample SI112_150mmetaG_FD_190156 | JGI IMG/M metagenome (GOLD analysis project Ga0257118, IMG submission 190156) | Marine microbial communities from Saanich Inlet, British Columbia, Canada - SI112_150m | ecosystem: Environmental > Aquatic > Marine > Inlet | place: Canada: British Columbia | collected...
TAAAATCCCCAATCTTCGTATGGAATAATTTTTGATTGTCTGTTTTTGGTTTGAAGTTATTAACTATCTTTGGTATAGCACCTATTGGTGTTTTATACTCTCTGTTTGATTGTGTCATTGAAACCTCCGGTTCCGCGGTGAAAAATTAAAAACTACTTATACTTCTAATGATCTCCTAAACCACCCATAATAATATTTTAACAGAGTTGGTTTTGCACTACATAAGTCGGCGTAGTATTTCACACGGAACGCTCGAGCACGTTCTAATTCAAGATTATCTATGGCTTTTAATGTGTTTGGTCCTATTCCACCATCTACGGTTATGTTGGCACCTTTCTGATTGGCCGCACTTTGTAACACTTTGACTGCATTACTTCTACCCATATTCACACACATATCATAGTAAATATATTTTAATTGAGATGGTACTTTATCCACTTTGTTAGGGACCCAATACTTTTCCCAATATATTTTCTTTGCTTCATCTATGGTTAAGTTTTTAATATCCACATCAGGATTTGACTTTTTAGCTATTCCATACTTAGTCTCTCCGCCTGGATCATCGGGGTCGTTTACATACCCACCTTCATGTTCGATTACTTTATCAATTATTTCTTCGAATGTATCTAATATTGGCATATCTTGTATCTCCTTTTGTGTTTCTGTGATAAATTTACCTTCATCTTTAATAAATAGATTCTTGATAAAATTTATTATAATATTTATCATGGTGTAGGTTAGGGTTTCTTCTCTTTACTATGTTTGAACCAAAAATCTATTACTTTACCAAATGATGCCAATAAAGTACCAACTATGATGTTGAGTAAATCTCTGAATTTTTCATCTAATTGGAATTTCTCGTTACTAAATAATAACAGTATTATCCCTAAAAATGATCCGAACATCAATAATGTTATAATAAATTGCATCCAATCTGGTAATCCATCTCCACCATGTATTTCATCTGGTCCTGTTGGTAAGTTATTTAACTTATTTAATGCCATTCAAATGTTCTATTACTTGATTTAATTGTTCTTCTAACTCATCTATTCTATCTTCTAACTTACCAACTTGTTTTTGATTACTTACTGCCATAGAGGATAGTAATTCAAGATGTGTATTTGCTGTCTGTTGTGATTTCTTAGTTTCTTCTACGGCCCTTTTCTGTTCCACTACTGCTTTACCAACTACTGCCTGTTCTGATGATAATTGTCCTTCTCCTACTCCCAATACAGATTCAAGCATCTTTCTTTCAGATTCAGGTATAGGTGCTAAATCCACTACTTTATCAACCAACGCTTCTATTGCTGGATGTTCATCTAATGCTCTTGCTACAGGATTATTACTTAATGTATCACCCACTAAGTCTGTTAGGTTTTCTAATTTAGGTGCAAGGTCTATTGCCTTTGCTCCTGGTACTACTTCTTCTACTACATTTTTAATAGATTTGAGTGCACCAAATAATTTACTGCTCATCTGTTTTCTCCTCTGTTTGTTTTGCCATAATGGTTTTGACTAAATTATCATTGATTCTCATCAAACCTTCAGGTGGTTCTGTACCCTTGAAGATAATCTCTATCTCAGCCATTTTGTCAGGATTGGTTGCCTCCATATCTATAGACATAGGTGCTGCCTGTAATGTTCCTTCTTGTTGTATCTGACCACCAATACCACTTTTGGCACCAGGCATAGATTTACCCATACCTACTTTCAAATTCATCTTTAATGTATCTATTTTAATACTCGATAATGGAGTAAGACATATCAATGGAACTTTTAATTGTTCGGTTGCTCTATCAGGATGTGCAGATGGAATTGTTAAATCCATTGTGAGTGGTTCGCCGGTATCATCATCAAAATATAAATCTACCATTTCGATATGTTGCTTCTCTGCCATCCGTTGAGCTGACACTACAGCGTCTTGGATGCCAGCGACCAATTCATCTAAAAATCCTGTATGAGCATTTTTTGGTTTATCACCATAATCTGCCATATTATAAAACCTCTTTACTTATGTTATTTACCAGCTGATCCCTCTGATGGTTGTATTGCTTCACCCAATATATCAAGAACTTTCATCAAACCCTCTGGTGCTCCTTCATCTAATGCCTTAACATCAATATGATATTTCGCACTTGTATCAGATGACCTCTGAGATTTCTGAGTGTTTGATACTGAAGCATTAAATTTAACTTTAGCTCCCCATCCACTCCAACTTGCCTCTACTGAAGCATCTTTCTTTGTTTCGTTTGAACTTGATGAAGAAGTCTTAACTTCCATATCAAATTGAATATTAACCTCTTTTACTTGTAGGTTAGGTGCCTTAACGATTGTCAATAGTGGTACGGTCAAATCCATAGGAACTTTAGTCCAAGTTTCTGCACCTTTATCATCAGTAACTTTTACAGGTTTTTCATAATGAAAATCTACTGTTCTTGCTGATAACTTACCATCTTTGTCCTTTTCTAAACCGATATTCTGAATAAATTCACTCGTAATACTGGCCAGTTGACCTTGTGCTGTTGCTGCCGCATTCAATGGTCCACCTATTAGACTTTCCATTGGAAGGGCTGCAAATTGTCCTGCTACACTCATTTTGTTTCTCCTAAAACTAAGTTATGTGTTAAGTAACGTTTTCTATAACGTTTTTCAAATATAAATATATACAAATTAAACTTTCATCACAATGAAACTTCTATACCTATTTTACCTTTATAAAATCCTTTACCTTGAAGTTTAGATACTTCACCTAAATTATATAACCTAACTTTATCTGTAAGTTTCCAAGATATTTTAAATTTATCTTCATATTCAAATGTGGTATTCTCTCCAGTATCGTCTGGTGGCATATATCCATCAAACGAAACTTCCACATCTACCTTTTCCCAATAGGTTTTCTTTTTACTCATACCAAAACTAAAGAATGTTTCAAAGTTCTGACTAAATACATCTTCATCATCGTTACGGCTTGTGAATCCATACGAAAAATCTTTCCACGTATTTCTCCAGTCCATTTTAAAGTATCGTACATCGTGACTTTCTTTATTCATATACTCTGGTTTAAAATAGATTTTACCACCTTCTAACTTGGCCCAAAATAAATCATCTATGTAGAACTCACCAAGTTCCCTTTCCCATTGTCGATTGATATGAAAATTCTTGTGAGTTAATCCAATACTAATTTCATAGTCATCTGGATTAGGTTGAACATTTGGCGTTCTTATAGCATATGAACTGAATAACATTACACCTACTAATAAACTATCTAATACCATTATACTTATCCTTTATATGCTCTAACTGATTTTATTTTATTATTATCATCAAACTCTAAAATATCCGTTACCAATAATGTTTCATCATCATTGATAATAATTTCTATCTCAGCAATAACCACATCACTTTCAGATGTTATAGAGTGATAAAGTTGTACTGGATTAACAACAATAGTTTCTACTGAATCAAAAATACTTTGATTTGCATCCACAACCTCATCAATCCCATTTGCAATAATCTCCCAATCTCTTAAAATAACATCATCAGAAAACATACTTCGAAGTCCTTCAGAATCCTTTTCTGAAAAAGTTGTGAAGTATTCTAATGCTCTATCTAATACCATTACTACTTCTTATTTTTTGGTTTATAATTTCGTTGTTTTCTTGGTGTCGGCTTACTCTTTCGTTTATTTAACCGATGAATTTCTTCTTTAAGTAACTGTCTCTGATTTCTCAAATCTTGAATTTCATTCTCTAAATTATCAAATTTACCAGCACTAATAAGTGAAATAGTAAGTACTCCACCTATTGAACCAATAACGATTCCAACTAAAACCCATAATACATCAACCATTATTTATCTCCTTTTTTCTTCTGTTTTTTTAATTCCTTTGCAAGTATCTGAGAACTACTAACGAGAGCTTGATTTCCCAATTCTTCTTTCTCATCTTTTAACAATGTACTTTGTTCATTAACATATACAACACTGCCACTTTCGTGTGATGGATGTTCTTCATAATCCATTTTCATTGCAATTGCCTCGGCCTCGATTTCAGCCGTTAATTGAATTAACTCCTTTTCTTGTTCGGGAGTTAGTTTATCATTTTTACTCATAATTTACTTACCTTTATTATTTCTATCCTTATATTCCCCACCAACTAAAATTATTGGTCTCTCTGAGGAATCCCGTTTCTTTTTTGCATTCTCCAATTCCTGTCTAGCCTTTTTAGATGCTTTTCCTTTCCCCCACTCTGGATTTTTTTTCTTATGTTGTTCTGCTTTTCGTAACCTTTTTTCTAATTGTTTATCTCTTTTACTCATAACTTTTCCTATTTTATAATTTTTCTAAATCTAAATATGATTCTTCATCTTTCCACCAATCCCTGTTAGGAGATGACGATGGCGGTCTTTTATAAGCGTATTGAATATTATCCCATTCCGTTTTAGTATAAACTTTCCATAATTTATCAAATTCCTTTTTTTCTAACTTTTTAACACCCAAAAAATAAGTTCTAGCACCAGTTAAACCTACATTACTTGCAAGTTCAACGGTTGAAGTAACATCTTTACTATTATCCACCAACACATATTTCATTTTGTATCCCCTGTTTTCTTAGCAACTCTCCGTTTCTTTTGCCATTGTTTTTTGGAGTGTTCTCTATCACTCTTGACCTCGGTAATCTGTTTCCAAGTTTTCTTCTTCTTGATTTTATGAGTAATTTTATGGGATGTTTCCGCGTGTAACTCTTCTTCAAACTTTTCGTATTCTCTCCAATCAGGCATTATACTTCTCCGGCATTAAGTCATTACTTTTAACTTAGATAATAAGTCAAAAAATTCTGTTAGGGTGTAGGATTTCTTAGTATCATCAAGGATTTTGATGGTATTGAGTAATTCGGGTTTTTGATTAACTATGTTGTTCAAGGCCACTAAACCTTGACCTGTATAAAACGTTCCAAAACTTTCTTCTCCTAAAACATTTGAGTCAAAATAGACATCCTTCTCGGTGTCGTCTTTCAGTAATAAATAGTAATGCATTTAATTTTATTCGTTGAAAAACCTTTCTGTTTCTACAAAATCTTTTATATAATCATCCAAGTTTATCGTGGGATTCCAACCAAGTAATTTATGAGCCTTTTTATCTTCACATAATGTGATATCATATTCACCATCTCTTGCTGGAATATACTCAGTTGGATAATCACTTCCAAAGTATCCTGCAAGTTCATTTATAGAGTGATTTACACCTCTACCCAATTCAAATTCTTTACCATTGACAGCAGAATGATATTTATCGGAATTAATAAAGAGTCCACATTTTGAAAGACCGTCTACTATATCTTCGACATGAGTAAAATCTCGTCTTTGTTCTCCATCACTTGTAATAGTTAATGTCTTACCATCTTTATATAGTCGTTCAAATATACCAACTACCGTACAATATTCTCCCTCAGTTAATTGATGTGGTCCATACACATTATAAAATCTACATATAGAAGTAGGTACATCATAAACACTACTATACAATTTACACAATTCTTCACCACTAAACTTTGACCAGGCATATGGACTACCATATAATCCATGATGTTTAGAACTCGAACCAGCATATATAACTGGTACATTTATTTTTCTAGCAAACTCTAATACATTAAGTGATGACAAAAAATTATTTTTTATATGATGTAGTGGTCTTTCTAATGATGGTTGAATTCTGGCGAGTGCCGCTATATGATATATACAATCATATTCTTCATCTCTCCAAGATGGATAAGTGCCGTGATCTACATATATCCCATGAGTGTGTCTACTTGATAAATCATAATCATAATAACGACAACCATCTTGATGATTTTCTTTTTTACCTGTTGAATAATTATCTATTGAAACTACTTTGTGTCCATCCTTTAATAATCTCTTTATTAAATTTGTACCGATAAAACCAGCTCCTCCGGTAACCATTACCTTCATCCTATAACTCCTTTAGTATTTGTTCTTTAAATACTTCTATACCATCGACAAGATTTGCTTCCCAATCTTCGTGGGCCTGTTCATCTGCTCCATCTGTAATATACTTGAATGAAACAAATGGAACATCTCGTAAATAACATACCTTAGCCAATGCATATGCTTCCATATCCACAACTTCACCATAATATTGTGCTCTATCTTCTACGAATGTATCACCACTACCACAAGTAGCATTTCTACCTATTGGATTGAATACATCTGTCGGTGATTGTATTGTGATTGGTGGATCCATTTCAAATGGTGTTTCACCTCTCATAAATCCAAGACCTGTAACATCCATATCTCGTTGAATAAACTTAGTACAATCGACTAATGTTTTCTTCTTAATCTTTCTACTACCAGCAGTTCCATAATTGATTACTAAGTCATAAGGTATATGTGAACCATATTTTCCGAAATGTGATGTTAATTCATAAGTTGCATTTACCTTACCAACTCCTGTATATAAAACATCATAATCTTCTAACTGATTTTGTGTTTCTACTTTAAGAGCACACACAATCAATATATCTTTTTTATTCTGCATATCTACCACGTTTAGTATTATTCCATAGCCTTTCATAGGCGTAATATAAAACTGCTCCTGTAACATTCATTGCTATGGCATTGTATAATGGTGAATCTGTAAAATACATTGCTAAAATAATATAACTATTAATTACTGCTATTATTCTCCAACCAACGGATTTTCTTAATGATCTACTACGAGTTTCTTTAAACATTTTTACCAAACATCTTCACCCCATTCACGATACTTTTCTTCACCGCCAAGTGCTGACCAATCTGAATCTATTGTAGTTCGTGACATTATCCCACCCCTCGGGTTACAATCTAAACAAAGTCGTAATCGCTTTGGATTATATACTTCCATCATATGTTCAAAAATAATATTTATCAATCTCTCATATGATATTATTATATTTCTATATTGCTGTAGGTATATCTTTAGAGATTTTAGTTCAACTATTTTACCATTAGGATACATCAAAATATATAGTGTTGCAAAATCTGGTTGTTCATGAACTCCTAAGAAAGTTAGTTCGGGCTGTTTCATTTTTAACTCATATGGATTTTGTCCATCTAAATTTGGTAAAGATTTCAGAATTGATTTATCTGCATCTTTCCACGTTTTTTTACTCATAATAAATCCCATTTAAAACCATTTCCATATGCTCCCCATTGAGAAGTTTCATAATAGATAGGTTTCTTTAAATCTAAAAAGTCAATTATTTCATTTGGATAAACTGGATACTTACCTGATATATCCCACGATGTTTTACCATCAGTTGCTGTAGATTGTAGTGGTTCTTTCTCACCTATGGCATAACTCAAATAAACCCAACATTCTCTTAATCCTTGTTTTTTTAACTCTTTAACTGCGATATGTCTTGCCATATAGGCTGCACTTCTATCAACCTTTGAAGGATCTTTTCCACTATAAGCCCCACCACCAATTGGTACTCGTGGCCCATAATTATCCACTACCAACTTACGACCAGTTAATCCTGCATCTGCATCAAATCCACCTTGACTCCAATCTCCTGCCGGATTACAATGTATTTTTATATCATCGGTTTCCCGCTCCATCCATTCATTTACTGCCATCTCCAATTCTGACTTCGTGGTGTTCTGAAAACTCGTGACTATATGAGTAATCAAATGGTTGTCTGCTGTGATTTGTGTTTTACCATCTCCACCAAACCTATCATATAAAAACCTACACAAATTGCGAGCCAAATAATACTCTTGTGGAATATACTCATCATTCTCATCACAAGCGTAACCAACCATTATTCCTTGGTCGCCTGCCCCACCTATATCAACACCACGGGCAATCTCATTAGATTGTTTCACTACGTTGTGAGTAACCTTATCAATACCACTCACTTCTTTTACTATTGACTCATAATCTAATTCTGCATTTGTAGTTATCTCACCAGTTAAATGAACTGAACCATGGCCACCTGCTGTTTCTATCGCTACTCTTGATTCGGAATCTTGTTCTAAACAAGTATCTAATATTTTATCTGATATCCTATCACATAATTTATCTGGATGTCCAGGTGATACAAACTCTGCTGTTCTAATCATTTAGTTCTTCCTTATTCTCATTGTTCTCTCTATACCTGTTTGATGATGAGCATAAGTCCAATCAATATTATGTTTATTAAGTTTTGATATTATCCAATTATCCACCTCTATTAAATCACACCCATCTAAATACAAAATTTCATTAAAACTATCTTTCTTCAATATCTCTTTAACATAATCTTTAATTTTTTGTTCTTTATTCATTCACTTATACCATGCTCCTTTTTAGTTTTCTTTACCATTAAATGATTAATCAGAATTTTAATGGCCTCTTGTGTTTCTTTATCCATTGACTTCATTTTCTTTTCTATTTTCTTATTCATAACTTATTAAACTCTTTACTTTCACGTTAAAATCTTTTACTCTCGGAACATATAACAAATCAATTAATACCAAATTGTCTATAACATTGTAACCCGCCGTTCCCGCTAAATAATTTGCGGCCTGTAGTGTTCCACCAGTTGCTAACACATCGTCTACTATAACAGCGGTGCCACTACCCTGTTTGATTTGTATCGTATCTTCACTATATTCAGTTCCATAACTATGACTAAAAACCGTTGGTGGCAACTTACCAGCCTTTCTACACATCACAACTCCACCGCCCCAATGGAATGCTAAAGCAGATGCAAATAAGAATCCCCTCGAATCTATTCCAATCCAATAATCTGGTGGTTTACGACCACGACTGGCCCGTGGACCTGGTGCATCTTCTGAAACATCAATGATTAATGCACCCATCCTATTAATAACTTCTACTAAAACATCATTGTTTGCCAACAATGGTGATATGTCTTTGAAATTTACACCATCGATTGGGAAGTCTGGTACTTCCGTTATTAAATCCTTAAACCTCAACATACTCAAGTAAATTATCAGCATATTTTGTAATACTGTGGTCTGCTAATCCATCGAAGTAGTTCTTATTCTTGAATCCATCCCATCTACCTTTCAATCTATCCCAAGCTCTTTTCCATACATTAGTACCGAGTTCAACCGTACCTTTGGAATTGATATATCGTAATTCACCATGATGTCTGTATCCCCAATGATAAAATGGTATCTTGGTTACATCATCAGAATTATTAACAAACCGATAATGTTGAACTTCTAAACTATCTCTAAATTTATCATTACCTACTCGTGGAGAACCATAAGTGTATAGTCCATTAACATTCCATCCGGATGTTTTCAATCTAGCGGCAATTATAGTAGCCATAGAAGCTCCAAGTGAGTGACCAGTAATAATTAACTTTCTATCTTTACATTGTTTTAGAACATATTTTTCGATATCAACCCAAAGCTTATCAACTTCCTTTTCAAATCCTTCGTGTACCCTACCATGAGAATACTTTGCAGTAACAGAGTCAACATTCAAATCAGCCTTGATATCTGACCATGACTTAACTTCTGTACCACGAATTGCCAATACAAACCATTCCTTATCATATACGGCATGAGCTTGTGCCCCATTCTTATCAAAGTATTTGTGTCTATTAAATCCCAAACCCTTAAACAAAGGTTTAGCTTCCTTACCATTTAAATAGGCCGTCTCTGAACACTTTGCCATCACCCATCCAAAAGATTCTTTATTCATTTTACTTCTCCCAATATCCGATTATTGATTATTAACTCTTGTTCATAACTATCAAGTGAATCTACATTAAACTTAAATATTTCCAGCTCCATTTCTCCCACTTCACCGCTTTCTTTAAGTATTGACGATAACTCCACTAATATCTGAAAATTCTGTGGTGTTAAATATTTAGCATCAAACCGAACTAATATATTATTTTTCGGGTCGGCTCCTTCTATGTAAGGTAGTATCTTTTCACTTAAATCAAATTGAGTATTAGGCTGTTCTTCATCAATATATTTTTGAACATCACAATCTACATAAATATTAGAACACCACGGCTCTAATTCTTTCAATAAATTAATATCACAATTCTCTACCACGAATCCTACATCATACTTCGGAGGAATAATAGGATGCATCAGTTCATCATGTTTAACCATATGTCCCCATTTACGGATGAAATTACGGGTGCTACGGAGGTTTTGTGCTAACCACTCACTACTCTCCCTACCTTTCATAAAGACTTGTCCCGCTGGATTTCGAAGTGCCCCGTCCTTGAATCTTGAACCTCTACAAGTCATATGATAGACTAATCCTTTCCAAGTCTGAATCAATTCGTATCCAGCCAATACAAACCTATTGAATATATCCGAATCTTCCTTTGATTGTGGAGCATATAAAGGAT
>Ga0257118_1002049_pt1 | contig 10380 bp, 14 predicted proteins | sample SI112_150mmetaG_FD_190156 | JGI IMG/M metagenome (GOLD analysis project Ga0257118, IMG submission 190156) | Marine microbial communities from Saanich Inlet, British Columbia, Canada - SI112_150m | ecosystem: Environmental > Aquatic > Marine > Inlet | place: Canada: British Columbia | collected...
TGTGATGCTATATGAAGCTACACCATTTACTGAGGTTCGTAAGATTAAACATACGAGTGAAGAAGGTGTTGAGACTTATGGTCCTGAGACTGATGAGCATACTCGTGAGATTAATATGACGATGCATTTTGATGCTGTTGACCCATTAGCTGAGATTGACCCCGCGTTTGTTAGCTTAATTAAGGATTAATAATGGCACTAACAAAAGTAACAAGTGGCGGTATCACAGATAGTGCCATTACTTCTGCAAAGATAAATGATGGGGCTATCACTAATGATGATATTAAATCAGATGCTGCAATTACAGCTGGTAAGCTATCAGCTACATTAGACTTATCTAGTAAGACAGTAACATTACCAGCAGCTAGTGTAACGGCACACGCTACTACACCTACATTAGATTCACCTAGCATCACAGGTACTTTATTTGTAGATGATGGCAGTACTGTATCACACACTATCGGTAACTGGTCTGAAGAATTAACTTATGTTATCACTCCAACTAACTGTACTGTTGGTGCTGTAAACTCTAGTGGTGTATTTGTAGTAACACACACTTCTGGGAACCCTTCTTACACTATTGTAGCTACTACTGATTCTCTTGGATTAGATAATTCTTCTACGGTAACTAAGAATATTGTTATGAACCTATCAGCTCCTACGCTAAGTAGCCCTGCTGATGTAGGTACTGCTACTGATGTTGTATATACGATTACTTCAACTGATTCTAATGATGATAAGATTATCTTAGATATGGGTTCTAGTAACTTCACATACAGTAGTGTCAGTGTTGGTACTGCTTCTAAGGTAGGTAATACCGTAGAATGTATTGGCTTTACTACTAATAATCCAGCTGTAACTATCCAATTCACAGCAGAAGCTACTTATTCAGTAACTGCTAAATCAGTAAACATTGCTGGTACTTATGGTGATTCTGCTTCTAGTAGTGCTGATAGTATTACTATTGCTAACTGGGCTGGGGTGGTTGCTACAGGTGGTACAGTTACTACTGATGGTGATTATAAAGTACATACATTTACTGGTGATGGCAGTTTTGTAGTATCTGCTGCTGGTGATGTTGAATATCTAGTAATCGCTGGTGGTGGCGGTGGTGGTGGTTATTGGTATTCAGGCGGTGGCGGTGCTGGTGGTTATCGAACTGCTACTGGATTTACTGTATCTTCAACCAGTTATTCAATTACCGTAGGTGCTGGTGGTGCTGGTAAATCTAACAATACTAATGGAGATGAGGGTACAGATTCAATATTTAGTACAATAACATCTACTGGTGGCGGTGGTGGTGCTTCTGCTGGTAATGAAAATGGAACTAACGGTGGTTCAGGTGGTGGTGGTTCAGGAGTTTTTACACCTGGAACTGGAGCAGTGGGACAAGGTAATGACGGTGGTACATCAACTGGTAATAATTTAGGTGGTTGTGGCGGTGGTGGTGCTGGTAGTGCTGGTAGTGCAAATTCAAGTAAAGATGGCGGTGCTGGTGGTAATGGTTTAGCATCTTCTATAACTGGTTCATCTATAACAAGAGCAGGTGGTGGTGGTGGTGCAGACCACGGTGCTGGTGCTTCGGGTAATGGTGGTGCTGGTGGTACTGGTGGTGGTGGAGAAGGTGGTTCACCTAACAACAACCCAGTAAATGGTTCTACTAATACTGGTGGCGGGGGCGGTGGTTTAACTGATACACCTTATGGTAGTGCTTCGGGTAATGGCGGTTCAGGTATTGTTATTATTCGTTACCAATATCAATAGGAGATAATATGGCACATTTTGCAAAACTAGACCCAGATAATAATGTTGTTAGTGTATCTGTAATAGATAATGAAAACATACTGAAGGCTGGTATAGAGGATGAAACAACAGGTATTGCTTATTTAATACGCATACATAACTACCCATTCTGGAAACAAACATCATACAACGGAACATTCCGTAAGAACTACGCAGGCGTAGGCTATACCTATGATGCTACCAGAGACGCTTTCATCCCACCTCAACCCTTTAACTCCTGGTCTCTTAACGAAGATACTTGTCAATGGGAAGCTTCAACCCCTTACCCGACAGATGGTAAAAATTACACTTGGGATGAATCAGCAACTAATTGGGTTGAAATAACAGGAGAAACATAAATGGCTTATATCGGTAACAGTCCAGCCAACGTTGGCAACTATCAAATAGTAGATGACATAAGTTCTACCTTCAACGGTGTACTAACATCATTTGCTTTAACAGCGGCAACACAAACTATTACCCCTGCTAAGTCAGGACAATTACTAGTAGGAATTAACGGTGTAATGCAAGAACCTGATGACACAGGCACTAATGGCTTTAAAGTATCTAGTAGTAACATTGTATTCTCATCAGCTCCTGCAACAGGATCAACCTTCTGGTGTGTATTCCAAGGACAGAATGTAGATATTGGTACGCCTAGTGATGATGTAGTAGATACTATTCATGTGAAAGATGGCGCTATAACAGCTGCTAAGATAGATTCAGCAGTAGAATTAGGAGGTCCTAGTTTAGGTACTTCATCAGTAATAAGAACTAATGCTAATACCATTAATGAAGATATAACGATACCAGTTAGTACTAATGGTATGACAGCAGGACCTGTGACAGTAACAGGAAGCTATGCAGTAACTTTAACAGATTCAAGTTCTACTTGGACAATTATCTCATAACAGGAGAATTATAATATGAGTGTACAATACTCTGGTGATGCAGCCACTACAAGAACAAGTCTAGGATTAGGCGATGCTGCAACAAAGACAACAGGTACTGCCGCAGGTAATATTCCTGTATTAGATGGCTCAGGTCAGATTGCTAGTGGGGTACTTAGTAATGCAGCAGTCGCAGACAACGCTATCACACTCGCTAAAATGGCGGGTGGTACTGACGGTAACTTAATAACTTATGACGCAAGTGGCGACCCTGCTTATGTAACTACTGGCACAAGTGGACAAGTATTAACCTCTGGTGGTGTTGGTGTAGCACCTACGTTTCAGGCTGCTGGTGGTGTACCATCAGGTATTATCTCAATGTGGTCAGGTCTTGTTGGTGCTATACCTTCTGGTTGGGTTATCTGTGATGGTACTAACTCAACTCCTAACCTTACTGATAAGTTTATTAAGTCGGCTGCAACAGCTGGTGGAACTGGTGGTTCAGCAACTACTGGGGCGCATACATTATCCATAGCCCAAATGCCATCACACTCTCATCAAGTATATAGGGGAGAGGGTAGTACGGGTGGTTGGTTTGAGGGTTCTGGTCTAAATTTCTCAACCGACAATGTTAGTAGTACAGGAGGTGGTGGTTCACATACGCATCCACAATCAGAGCCGATATTCTTTGCTCTTATATTTATAATGAAAACATAGGATTAGTTATGCAAATATCAATAGTAAAAGAAGATAAAGTGGTAATGATTGATGGTGAAGGTATTAACTTCGACTTTACTTTACCAGCTAACGTATGGGCAATTCAATGGAACGGCTCAAAAGGTGAGATTGAATTTAATGATGGTACTCCTAATGAAGTTATCACAGACTTTATAGCCTACCAAGGTTTAATTGATGGTCACGCTACAGAGAAGCAAAGACTTGCTGATGTAGCTGTTCAAGAAGAAGCTGATATGACATACGCTGATAAAAGAGCAGCAGCCTACCCATCACTAACCGACCAAGCAGATATGGCTTACTGGGATAGACAGAACGGTACTACTACGCTTGATGATGCTATCGCAGCAGTCAAAGACGCTAACCCCAAACCATAAGGACTATGAATGGAAAAGAAAACAGAGCCTTGGCACTTATCGAGAAGTGTAAACGTAGCACACATAGTAGGCGCAGTAACTGACCTAAGAAAAAATAGTTCTTGACAAAAATGGTCAAGTCTGGTATAATATACCGTATGACCAAATAATTTTAATAGGAAGCAACAATGGCACTGAGCGCAAACACCTCTGTAGAGAACCAAGAGATAATTGATAGATTTAAAGAGTATTTAACTAATACAGCTAATGGATCTATTGTATACCATTCAGGAAACCTACCCTTCCCTGAGTTCACAGGGGCCTTTGGAGGCGGTGCCTCAGGCAAGGCTTCTACGGTAACAGTTAGCTCAATAGGCGCGGATAACACTGATATTATAGCTAGTAACATTTATAATGCTTTATTGACGGAAACCAACAGATACACAGGTATACGTAAAATAAGAGCTAGGTTATTTGTGTCGGGGGGCGGAGGTAATACAGGAACTCGACCTACTGCGGGCTACGTACAAGATATTGTAGGTGTTGCCTTCATGAGTGACGCGTACTTACAAAGTATTCCTAGCGTATCGGAGAGTAGTGTAGTAGGGGGGTTAGACATTGATGCCAATAACTTAGAGGGTCTACTTAGCAACTTAGAAACAGCTTATACAGCTAAAAGAGATACTACAGTGGAAATTACTACTACAGTATGTCATGCCTCTTGCCATAGTAGCTGTCACGGGTCCAGGAGTCGCAGATGATTATTAATACTCCCGCACCCATATCTTTAGAAGACATCAAAGAATACTTTAATGCAAAGGAAACGACTCAGTATACAATTGATTATAGTTCTTCAAGCATCCAAGGAGCCAAGCTTCTAGTATACTTAAGTAACTTAGATCTTCCTTGTGATATTAAGTTTGAAAACACTGAAGACTTTGACATCATGGTTAGGCACTACATAGAGTTCCCTCAAGTAGTTAGTATCAAGAGTCTGGAGATAGGCGTGTTAGAATTAATCAGCAAAGAGTCTTTAGAAGTAAAGGAGTGGGTAGAAGTACTGCAAAGTCTAAGCTTATATAGTATTTATACTATAAATAATAAAGAACTGCGTGAGTGGGTTGAGACGTTCCCCGAAAAAATAGTAGAGGGGGATAAGGGTATTAATTTTATACAGCTCTTAAAGTACCCAGAGATATTTGATTTAATTAGCAGGGCCGAACTAACTAAAGTTAGCTTCTACCCTAAGTATTTTAAAGAGTATATCTTTAAGCGCAAAGCACTGTATGACTACTGGGCTTCAGAAGTCAACCCTCTTTTCTTACTTACTTGGGGCGTCTCTAGTGGTATTAGATAGCAAGGCTGCAAGGTACGGGGAGGTAATTGTATACCTATTTGAGCAGTGTCACCTCAACTGCGTATTTTGCCACCAGGACCACAACAGCACGGTAGGTGCAGATAGAGAATCCATACTGGCTAAGGCCGATAAGGTTATAGAGTGGGTTAATAATAAAGAAGAAGTAGACGTATTTAATATACACCTAATGGGAGGAGAACTCCTACAAGACACCCTCATTAATGAGGGTTTTTTAGTTTATTACAGGGAATTTATAAGCAAACTAGAACAAGGTATAAAAAGACCTGAAGTTAATATACTAATATCGAGCGCCTTAGTGTTTACGGAAGTAGATAAAGTACTAGAGTTTTTGCAAGACACAAAATTAAATGTATCGTATGATACTAAAGGGCGCTTTACTAAGCACGACCTGCAGGTATTTAAACAAAATATTGAAATATTTAAGCCTTATATTAAACTGGTATCCTCTGTTATGATAAAGGCTACTATGAAGGCCATAATTAAGGGTGATAGCTACTACGAGTATCTATACAACAACTTTGAATGTGTGTGGGATAACTTACTGCCCGTAAATGAGTACTCTAAGGCTTTGATGCCTTCGGATAGCCTGTCTTTAGAATTTTATAAGAAGCTTATAGACCAATACCCCCGCATCCCTAATATTACACATTTTGTAGAGAGTACTCCGTACAATGCTATGTCTTGTACGAGAGATAGACAACTAACTATAGATGATAAGGGGGTTGCTTTAGATGTATGCCCTGCCACTGCGTACCCTGAAATACAAATTACAGCAGCACCAGAAACATCTGACTTAGTACATAAGTTCTTTGATGCTTATAACTGCGCTACGTGTGAGTACTATCAAAGGTGTACTTTTACATGTTTCGTAAAACAGGACTACATGCAAACTAAGAGGGATTTGCGGGATGTATGTATATACAAAGAACTATTTAACTATGTTTCTAAGCCACGGATACCAATCAGCACCCTTTAAAGATGTTAAAGCTTTACAGGCTTTCGAACATTTTAAGTACCCTAAGGCGTATGCTTTAGATTATGTGGTAGACCCACAGGCCCAAGTATTACTAGATTCCCTACAAGAGTATATAGGTAGAGAGTATATTAGTAATATTTATGGCAGTAATTATACTATAGTGAGTAACACTATGTGGGAAGGTATAGACGCAGGGTCTTTAGAGTGGCATAATGATGCCGTGGAGGGTACGAGCTCTTCTTTCTTAATATATATGGACTCCAGCGTGTTGGGGGTTAGAGGCGTAGAAGAGCTCTATGTACACGCAGGTACGTATGAGTATATATGGGTTAATCAAGGCCCTGCTTTTGAACATAAAGCCGTGCCTTCTGGTATTTCTAGGCGTATACTAGGGTTCGAGTTTGCCCATTAAAAACTCCTCTTCGTAGTACTCCCTTATATCTGGGATAACTCCTACTAAAGGTATGTGTGGAACCCCTAGTAGCTTTATTATCTTATCATACATAATAGTATTATTACTATATACGGTAAAGTAGGGGTCATTGCCAAATAACAGGTCTGGGTCCTCTAAGGCTACATAGAAATCTTCCCCAAAATCTTCGGATATCCATTGCGCGTAGCAAATAGCTACAATGTAAGATTTGGCGGGATAAAACCATATTAAGTCTTCTGTGCCTATATATCTAATGCAGTCCTCCACTACTGTATCGGGGCGGTACTGTATATCAAAGTTGCTCGTATCATCTGTATACTCTTCAGTAGTTCTGTGATATATCTCTTGTAAAACTTTCCAATCTTTAGGCATAATAATCTAATAATCCTTTATATCCACTACACGAGTGGGTTAAATCTTTAACATATCTGTAATGCTCTGTTAAACAATGCCCTAGATACGGGCACTCTATACATATTCTAGATAATTGAGTTTTTTCCTTCCTCGCCCATATGTTGTATGCTTCGAAGCTACCTAATTCTAAAAAATATTCTTTATCTTCCTTATCAAATTCAAGCACGGCAAAGTTGCCGGAGGGTGTAATATATACGTGGTTATCTGAAAAAGCATTATATTCTAACTCTAGTGCTGCGTCTATATTATCCCAGTTTATAAATTGGAATCTTTTAGGTACTTGACTGTCTACCCACTTAACTATAAAGTCTTCGTATTCCTTATGTGTAATCTTCTGAGCATTAGCTTGGTTTATAGAGTAGGGCTTAATCTCGACAGACACAAGGTTGCCTAAGAGGTTTAGCTGATTAATCATACTGTCTACCTCCATACTAAGTACTTGCTCTGTTGCTAAGATAAGAATAGAGAAGTCTTTCTCTGACATAAGCATATTATTAAATACCTTAGCACTTTCCTCTCTAGCCTCAAAGTCATAAGATATGGTTAGTATTATATCCTCTTTAAAGAACTCGTTATTAAGCTTAGAAAAGTTAGTTACTATATTTATAGGCCCAGAGTAGTATTTACGTATTGTGGCTTTTAGGCCCTTATAGTACTCTTTGTTTAAAGCCCCAATCTCCCCTCCATACAGGTCCACATATTCTATATCGGGCACTTGAGCCAGTAACTCATCTAGTTTACTAATCTCAATCTTAGCCTGGTCTTTTAACTGCTCTTTAGTTAAGTAGCAGAAGTCACAGCTAAAGTTACAGAAGTACGAGGGGTTTATACTTAGTATCATACCTCTATGCTCAGCATTATGGAAGCCTTCACGTTTAAAGCCCTATGCTCTACTCCCTTAGGCACTAACACATAATTTCCGGCTTCTAGAGTGTATTTCACACCCTCTACCTCAAAACCCTTAGTGCCTTCTATGCACCTTATTTTCAAGTCTACTAGGTCTGTGTGTGTTGGAAAGGATTTAGCGCCTGCGGGGGCTATAAATCCGTGTACCGAAGCAGACTCTGGTACTAAATACTCTAAACCCTCTATTTTTACAGTATATTTATTTTCTGCAATTTTATAAGCGGCCCCTTCTTTAGTTAGGGGGTAATCGAGGCCTTTATCATCTATATAGAAGAAAGGCCCTCCGTTATCCAATAATTCCTGTTTCATTCATTCATCTCCAATAATTGTTTTTCTATTTGTTTCATCTCAAAGCAGTGTGTATGCTGCATATTAAAACGCTTGTGGTCTTTATCATCTATATAGAAGAAAGGCCCTCCGTTATCCAATAATTCCTATTTCATTCATTCATCTCCAATAATTGTTTTTCTATTTGTTTCATCTCAAAGCAGTGTGTATGCTGCATATTAAAACGCTTGTGGTCTTTTATAGTTTTAGCGCACCCATTACATAAGTTGAACAAAGGACACGTAAAGCAGCTATCAGTCATTGAGAGCAAGTTGAGGTCTTCCCTAAAACTCTCTCCGATTGGGTACTCTTTATCATCTGCGAAAGCTCCACAAGTATATTGAGGTTGTTCCGGTTGTAAGCACCTTATACCTTCCTCACACGTTCTGTTTCTAGGGCAGGCGGTACCTTCATTGTTTATAGACTTAATAATATCCTTAGTATTATACTCCCACTTTCCTAGACCTCTGTCATATATCTCAAGGTATATTCTATATATACTAGCTAAAAGTAAGGGTTTATCTTGGTCTCCAGATGCCATGGCATAATTAAGTTTACACTCAACATCCATCTTCTTAGCCAACTCTACGTTTTTAATTGCTAAAGATTCTTCCCCTTCTACTACTACAGCTATAAAGTCGGGTCTATACCCAACGTACTTTAACATACTATCAGATACACCCCAAAAGTCCTCCTCTGTGAATACTGTGTAATCCCCCTTTAATCTTCCTGTCCCATATTGGAAAGAGGTATTAACACCTACTTGTGGGTGCTTAAATATATCTAACCACTTCTCTGGTTTCACATAGAAAGGCCAAAGGTTTGTAGTAAAGGATACGGTTGTCTTAGTATCTTTAATATAGTCCAATATACTCCAGTAGTAAGCTGGAGGCATCATTAAAGGATCGCCCCCATTTACTATAATAGTATTGGTATCGGGGTTTTTATCTAAAAAATCGTATATTACATCTAACTCTAGTATTGATGTGGAGTCTTCTGCAATATCTGTACTTGAGCAAAAAGTACACTTAAAGTTACATAATTCTGTTGGTTTTATTATTAAGTCCATACATTAATTTCCTTGGTGCGGGACACTGAGTATCCCAATCTAGTTTATAACAATCTCCCCCACACTGTAATACTACTTTGCAGGATAAGCATCTAACGTCTACTTGTACTTCGGTAGCTATATTACATGTTCTACCCGAACTACTAAGTACCTCATCTTTAGTCATACTAATATCAGCATAGTGATCTGTGGGGGCAGAATTGGGGCACCCTGCTATTGTGCCCTCTGCATTAATTGTAAATAATTTTTGTTCACAATCTCTACAAAAAGTAGACTCTCTAGTTAAGTTTTTATAAAACTTATCATATATAGACTCTAGTAAGTTGTTGTCCAACCAGCTCCTAGCATCTAGTGCCTCAGTGGCTAAGTGTAGCTCATATATCCAATTATCAATCTCTTTATTAGTAGGGAATATGCTGGGGTCCCTTAAAGCAGAACCATCATGTGTCAGTCTTTCAAAAGCAACTTCAGTAATACCCAACTCTTTTATCATTAATAAAATATCTTTAGGGTTCCTAAGGATTAACTCTTTATTAATAGAAATAAATACTTTAATAGTACAACCACTACTTATAAGTTGTTTTACGTTACTTTCCCACAAATTATATTGTCTATCGTTATCCCATCTTATACCTTCATCCCAGGAGGTACCAATACGCCCCCCCAAAACTTTGTTTATAAACTCTAACTTTTCCTCAGTTAATTTAAAGGTAAGGTTAGAGGTCATACCAAAAGTAACTCTAGGTATCTCTATGCTATTATAAAAAGCGTATAAATCCTCTAAAGGAGCTAAGAAAGGTTCTCCTCCATGGTACTCTAGATGGCAATCCTCATCTTTGAACTGATTAATCCATTTTGCGGTTTTAATAGGGTCAAAATATACTTTAGCCCCATTAATACCATTAGTAAAACAGTGACTACAGTTTAAGTTACAGGTTTCAGTCGTTTTTATGTAAAATAGCTTCATTTAACCTTTTCATATTATAATTTTTATTTAACTGCCCACCTTTAACAGTACCAAAGTGTTCAATTAGTGCAGGTACTAAAGTAGCCGAAGATACGAATTCTACAGATACTATCTTCATCCCGACACGTTTAGCACAATAAGCCCCGG
>Ga0257118_1002069_pt1 | contig 10294 bp, 10 predicted proteins | sample SI112_150mmetaG_FD_190156 | JGI IMG/M metagenome (GOLD analysis project Ga0257118, IMG submission 190156) | Marine microbial communities from Saanich Inlet, British Columbia, Canada - SI112_150m | ecosystem: Environmental > Aquatic > Marine > Inlet | place: Canada: British Columbia | collected...
AATTTGGTGGAAATCAGCGTTTACAATTAGCAATTGTACTCTAACAATCCGTTTAAGCTGAATTCAGCGATGAACAGCTTGATCCATAGTATCGGAAATCCATTGATTCAAACTTTTTCCTTCAGCTATTGCGACCTCCGCAATTTCTGCATGTAAATTTGAAGGGACACGCACATTAAATTTTCCCGAATAAACTTTTTGAGGAACAACACCATCTTCTTTACACATTTCAAGGAATACTTTTAGTGAGATGGAAGCTTCTTTTTTTAGATTGTTAATATCATTGGCATAAAAGTCTGCACTTCCATTCAAACCCACAAACTCTCCGCGAAACATTTCGATTTCCGGATCAAATTGAATTACTGCCCGATAGCCGTCAATTTTCAAAATATTCATCATGGCTTTACTCCATTTTGTCTTAACCATTCACGGATGCTTGCTACTGCACCTTTATCAGTATTTGGGGAAGGATGCGGCCGATGGAAAACCCTACGTTCATTAAACAATCTTACCCCAACCCGGGAGCCTTCTCGCTCACTTATTTCAGCGTCCAACTCGACAAACAATGCCTCAATGTCATGCCATTTGATATTGCCGCTGACCGGACGAAAATAAATTGCTTCAAGGGTTTTTCTGTGTTTACGTTTCATTAATTCAAATGGTACTATATATAAGTACCAATTACAAGTTGTATTGTTTTATTAATAATCAGGGGTGGTACAATCAAATCCAAGGCGTTTTGAAACTATTTTCATTTTATACTTCAAATGGGTTGATTTGCCATATCTTCACTTTCCCGAGGCAGTCAGTGGTTCCTGAATAGCTGGTTTCCACGGCTGTTCACGGATGGGCAGGTGGACAACAGCGGCGACTATTCCGAGTGCGATCGCGGCCAGCCAGATTGTGGTGTAGGAACCAGTTGAGTCATAGACGCGGCCACCCAACCAGATTCCCAAAAATGCGCCAAGTTGGTGACTGAAGAAGACAATCGCCCAGAGCGTGGTGAGGTAACGTGTTCCGAAGACTTGCGCCACAATCCCGCTGGTGAGCGGTACAGTTGCCAACCAGAGAAAGCCGATCGCGGCGCCGAAAGCGATGGCCGTGATGTCACTGAGAGGTATCAAAAGAAACAAACTGATCACCACAGTCCTCAACGCATAGATGAAGCTGAGGAGTGATTTCTTACTCAACGAATCCCCTAAACGTCCAAAGACGAGTGAACCAAAAATATTGAAAAGGCCAATCATCGCCAAGGCCCAGGAAGCAGCGCTGGCGGAAACTCCTTCTCCCTGCAAAAAAGCCGGCAGGTGAGTGCCAATAAAGGCGACATGAAATCCGCAGACGAAGAATCCTAGATTAAGTAACAAGTAACCGGAGTGTGTTCCGGCTCCACTGAGTGTTTTTACCAGGCCTAATTCAGGTTCTGATTTCGATTGAGAATTGTTTTCCCCAGAAGAAGTCTTGCCCGGAAGTCCAAGTGCCAGTAGCGATATCACAAGTACCATTCCACCTGCCGTCTCTAACGCACCACTCCAGCCGTATCTCTCAATCCAGAACTGAATCAGCGGAATCATGGTGAACATTCCGATTGAGAAGGCCACCGTAACTATTCCAAATGCTGTGCTACGACGTTCCGGTGGAGCTACCTGTCCCACCGCACCCATTACCACAATCATTCCGGAGAGTCCGATTCCGATTCCGACAACAATTCCAAGGTTTGCATAGAGATCCCAGGCGGTTTCGCTTTGCGAAGCCAGCCACAATCCAGCTCCATAGATCACTCCGCCTAACAAGGCTATTCTCCGGAATCCAAGCACGTCCGCCAGCACTCCGAAAAGCGGCAACGCAAGTATCAGTTGCTGCCATGCGATTGCGAGGCTGAAGGTTTCACGGTCAAGCTCCAGTGCGGCGGTCACTGGCTCGAGAAACAGCCCCATTCCTTGACGAATACCCATGCTCAATAAGATCGACAGGGAGGCACACCCCAGAACGAGTAGAAATCGATTATTTTGTGACATTTGTCTCTTCAAGTAGTGAATAGTTTATTAATAAGTGAACATGCGGTCGTGCTCAAGCGAGAGTTGAACCAGCATGTTTGGCTGGGCGAATTCTGCGGGGTTTTCCAGAGCCGCACGCTTGGGATGTTCTAGACTGTTCCTAAGATGAACAAGTATCTTTGCCATTGTATTCTACTGTATCAGGGGGTATTATTAAAAGGAAAATGGATTATCGGCTAGACAAACAATTTTCGCAATGCTAATTAAAATCAGTGAAGACTACTCTGAAAGCACGAACCGCAAAAAATAATGAACAAAGATTGGTCTTCTGCATTAACAACAACCAGCGCCTATCTCCAGTATCTTTTCAGGCGGTTTAAAGAGGATCGGATAATTTTCCACTCCGGATATCTTTCATACGTCACACTCCTTTCGATGGTACCCCTGTTTGCGGTCATTTTCTCAGTTTTTTCACTTTTTCCGGCTTTTCAGGAATGGCGGGGTGAAGTGGAGGTATTTGTTTTCAATAATTTTGTACCAACTCTGGGAGAGGCGATTCGGGGGCATTTTATTGAATTTGTAGAAAACGCAAGCAAGATGACTCCGGTTGGAATTGCTGTCCTGGTAGTGGTTGCGCTGTTACTGATTTCATCGATTGACCACACTTTGAACCACATCTGGCGTGTACGCAAGAATCGTCGACTTGTCGTCTCATTTTCAATTTACTTGGTGGTGCTGACACTCGGACCTGTGCTGATTGGAATCAGCCTCGTAACATCCTCATATCTACTCTCTTTAAGCGGTTTTGAAGAAAACGAGTTGCTTGCCGTCAAAAAACTGTTTTTAGCGATTTTTCCTTATTTGGCGTCATTCTTGAGCTTTCTGTTACTTTACTTGCTGGTACCAAACACACGGGTTCATTTCAGGAGTGCCTTGAGTGGAGCATTAATTGCGGCAATTTTGTTTGAGCTTTCCAAATACGCATTTGCCCTTTACTTCACTCATTTTCCTGTTTATCAGGCGATTTACGGTGTACTCGCTATTATACCTCTACTTTTCATTTGGGTCTTTGTTTCCTGGGTGGTAATTCTGGTGGGTGCTCAGGTGGCGGCAAGTCTGGATGGTTTCCTGAATGAAGAGAGAACATGAACATCCATTTTAGCTAACCTTAAACTCTCAGACACTGCAGCTATCCTTATTTCCTGCTGAAAAGAATTAAAATCACCTGCATTAAAATAATCTTAATGACAGACAACTTAGACCTCCATCTAGCTTTTGAAATTCAGTTACATCAACTTCAATTATCGAATAACCTGCACTTGCGATCGTTTCTCGTGCTTTTGGGTAACCTTTAGGTATCAAAACCCTGTCATTCACCCAGATACAATTGGCAGCATAACTCTCATCGTCTGCTATTTCCAGGATATTGAAATTTTGAAACTCTTCTTTCGTCAAAAATTCACCAGTTGCCACTAAATTGTTTTGTTCTAAATATGAAACACCCGTCTTCAAATGCAGTACCTTATCCAACTTTACTAGAGAGCCACTCATACCATATTTTTTTAGAAATTCTATGACTTGTCCAGCACCGTTTTCATTTGTCCTCGCTGATATGCCAAGATAAAAATGTGAGCCAACCATCATAATATCGCCCGCCTCGACTATTCCCGGCTCTCGAACTTCTTCTATGTTGAGGTAATAGTCTTTCAGCACCTTTTTTATTTCAACTGTCTCTCCACTACGTGATGGTGTTCCAGGTTTTGTAATGATTGCACACTCTTTCGTTAATAAAGCAACATCTTCAACAAATGTTGAGTCAGGATATTGTTCGTTCTTCGCTAATACTGAAACTTGTAATCCGCATTCTTCTAATACTTTTATGTATTCTGCATGTTGAACAAGTGCTTTTTCATAATTTGGAAGCCCCAAATTTGCGGTTGTCAAGCCACTCAACATACTTTCACCGGGTGTTCTTACGATTGCTCTATTGAACATGTTTTTTTAATTGCTGATTAAGATGGCTTAGTATAAAGTTGTCATTCCCGCGAAAGCGGGAATCCATTCCCCGATCAGGTCGAGGACAAGGATTTAAGAGACTTACAAGTTCCTGGATTCCCGCTTTCGCGGGAATGACAAAACATGAGAACCTATTACAAGATTTAAAAAGGGTTGGCAGGAGTAAGCCTGTTCACAATCCCACCCCTGATCTTTTGATTTCAAAGATTCCGAAGTAATTTGTTATACCGCTCATGGGAGCCAATCCAAAACCAGATTATGAAATCATCCTGCAATATGCCCATCGCCCGCCATTTTGAACCAACCCGGATGGAATAAACTGGATCAGTCAAATGAACCTGCTTGAAATGTAACGATGGATGGTGATGGTCTGAACTCCAAAGTCGATACACTTTTCGTGCTTGTATTTTTACAGGTTTAGGAAGTTTCTCAAAACATTTGCGGAATTGTGGATCGAGAAAAGATCTCATAACTCATCCCATCCCTTTTCCTGAGTTTTACCTTTGGCATGATTTGCTAATGCGGATTTTGCGAGGCCAGACAGGACATCTTGAGACTCTCCGAGTTGTTTTTGCCAAATTAGCTCATCTTCCAATTCTGCCATCCAAGATGCGGCTAACTCATTCTGGATCTCAGGTGAAAGTCCGGAGACCCTTTCAAATACCTGTTGCAATTGTTGCGTCATTTTATTCTCCTTATTGAGTTTGCAGTGCTCGTCTATTCCGGATAGTTTAACATATTTCCCATTTTCCTTGAAAGATAAAAGGAAATTACTCTGCCAACCATGTCGGTAAATAGCAAAAATTTGAAGAGAAGATTGTCCAGAAATTCCACAAAAGCACCTCTAATCAAAGATCGCGTAAGCGTAAATTCTCAGGATCGTAGGCTGCTTCTTTGAGGACGGTTGCAGGGCAGATTTGACCGAGGATTCGGATTTCAAATTTGGTTCCGGGTTCGGCGTATTGAGGCTGAACGTAGGCGAAAGCCAAGCTCCTGCCGACTGTGTGACCGTATCCGCCGCTGGTAGTGACTCCAATAATTTTTCCGCCAGACACTGATGATTCCGGATCCAAAACCGGTTCATTACCGAGACAATCTGAGTCTGTAGTTTCGACTGAAAGATAAACCAATTTTGTGTTAACGCCAAGTAATTTGCGGGAAAGCGTGGCTTCGCGTCCAAGGAAGGATTTGCTGAAATCGACGAAGCGCTCCAGGCCAGCTTCCATGGGGGTAATTTCGGTGGTGAGTTCACTGCCCCAGCCTTTATAGGATTTTTCCATCCGGAGTGAATTCATCGCATAAGTGCCGAAATTGCTGATACCGAACTCGGCTCCGGATTTCATCAAGGCATCGTAGAGCGTTTCCATTTTTTCTAGAGGATGGTGCAGTTCCCAGCCTAGTTCTCCCACATAAGAAACACGCAGTGCCTTTAAAGGTATTCCGGAAACGGAGATGGTTTTTGCCCTCATCCAACGGAAAGCTTCGTTGCTTAAATCTGCGTCTGTCAGCTTAGCAAGAACCTCACGTGACTTCGGTCCGGAAAGCACTAAGACTCCGTAATCAGCGGTGACGTTCCGGATGCTGACCTTTTCCTTAGGCAAAAGATGTTGATTCAGCCAGTCATAATCGTGTAATTCTGCGACTGCGGCGGAGAGCACGTAAAATAAGTTTTTCTCTAACCTTGTAATGGTAGCTTCACACTCGATGCCGCCTAGCTCTGTGAGCATGTGAACCAGGGCTACTCCACCGCCACCTGAACTTTCGGCGTCACGTTTAGGCAGACGGTTAGCACAAATCCGGTTCAGAAAAACCTCCGCGTCTTCTCCGGAAATTTCATATTTAGCAAAACATGACAAATCGAGCAGACCAACTCTTTCACGCACTGCCCTGCATTCTTCAGCTACGGCTGCAAATGAGTTGTTACGTCTAAAACTGTATTGCTCACCTTCGGCTTTTGTATCAAACCATTTGGCACGTTCCCAACCGAAAGTTTCTGCGAAAACAGCACCTTGTGATTTTAGTTTTTCATAAATCGGTGTTATGTGTACCGGACGTCCAGCTTCTCTGAATTCACCTGGATAATGGGTGGCATACATGTGCTCATATTCGTCAATTGATTTGTCGAGAGTATATTTCCCGTTAGCCCAATTTCCGTAACGCCGAGGATCCATTTCACGCACGTTTATTTCGGTTTGACCGTGTACCATCCATTGCGCCAGGTATTTTCCGCATCCCGGACCCTGAGTGATTCCAATACTGGCCGCACAGCACATCCAGTGATTGCGTAATCCCGGAGCAGGGCCGAGCAGGAAGTTACCATCCGGCGTGTGGGTGATTGGACCGCTGACGACTTTTTTAATGCCGGCAGTTTCAAAAACCGGCAGACTCTTTGCTGCCAAATGCAGGTGCGGTTCGAGTCGTTCCAGATCCGGAGGCAAAAGCGCATTATCAAAACCCCAGTCGATTCCTTCAAGCCCCCAGGCTTCAGCCTGCATTTCGTACGGTCCAATAATCAATCCGCTTTGCTCCTGCCTGTAATAACAGGATGCACGAGGGTCACGTACAACAGGAAGTTCCGCTTTGAGTGCTGCTACTTCCGGTATGCTTTCCGTAACCAAATATTGGTGAACCATGTTAACCATCGGTAATTTGAGACCGACCATTTCTGAGACTTGAGAGCAAAAAGAACCAGCCGCGTTGACCAGATGTTCACAAACGATATTACCTTGTTCCGTAACTACTTCCCATTCTCCGGAAGGCAAAGCGTTGATGTCTGTAACCCGGTTATTGCGTACAATTTCCGCACCCCGATTTTTTGCGCCGATAGCCATAGCATGAGTCACTCCACTCGGATCTGTGTGTCCGTCACCGGTGGTGTAGGCTCCCATCAAAACGCCGTCCGTGTTCAAGAGCGGGTGTACCTCTCTGATTTCTTCAGGTCCTAACAAATGGCATTCCGCACCAACTTGATCCAAAACACCTTTCACATAATGAAACCAATCAACTTGATCCTGATTGACCGCCAGCCGTATCGCACCGCAACCGTGCCAACCGGTGGCCTGTCCTGTTTCTTCTTCCAGTACTTTGTAAAGTTCTGAACCGTAATAATGAATTTTTGCCATGCTCAATGAACCGATGAAGTGCGGTATCAAACCAGCGGCGTGCCAGGTTGAACCGGAAGTCAGTTCACCTTTTTCCACCAGCACCACATCGTTCCAGCCTTCTTTAGTCAAGTGATACAATAAGCCTACGCCCATTGCTCCACCTCCGATGATTACGACTCTTGCATGTGTTTTCATGAAATATCCCTGGGCTGCATTCTGTTTCTTGGTATTCTTACTGGAAATTGTTCCCTGATTTTTTGATCAGTTTCTTCGCTCCAGTTTTTTGGAAAGTGATTTTTCAGTATTTCTTTAACTTTTATGTGTGCACGCTGAATTACATCTGTTGAACCTTGTTCAATCCAGTTATTGATATTTTCACGATCACCAACAAGTGGATAAAGATAATCCGTTTGCATTCTACTCAAGGTTTGCTCATGACCTAGATAATGACCAGGACCATCAAGACAAACATCACGTATCGGTCCAAGTGCCAGAGTTTCAGGGTTGACTTCTATGCCTCTGACTGTACGGTTTATTGCGCCCAGCATATCGTTATCAATAACGTAACTTTCCAGACAGCAACCAAGCAGACTGGCGTGCATTCCTGCTGATTCATAAATTAGATTTGCTCCGGAATGTCCAGCCAATGAAACAGTATAGCCCTTTTCATATCCGGATTGTGCATCCGGAATTTTTGAATCTGTCATTCCCGCGGCAATTCCGGAAGGCAAATTGTAGAACTGTGCCATTTGTCCACAGGCTGCCATCAACACGGCTTGTTCTCCGCTGCCGCCACTCATGGCTCCTGTGCGTAAATCTGAAACAAACGGCCACGCGCCAAAAATCGCTGGTGCGCCTTCCTTAATGGCGTTGACGTACACCAGTCCTGCTAAAACTTCAGCCGTGGCTTGCACCACACAGCGAGCCAATGAAGCAGGTGAAGTTGCTCCAGCCTGTCCGGCGGAAAGTAGTAAAACAGGCATTCCACCTTTTACTCCGGCTTCCAGGCAGGCGCTGGCGTCTTCAGCAAATTTTAAAGGCGGCACGACATGACAAACTGACATACTCACAAACGGCCTCTCCCGCCAAGCTTCTTCACTTCCTGCAATTAGATGCAGCATTCGTAACGCCTCATCCACGTTTTCCGGAAATGAAAAACTTGTACCAACATGTTTTTTTGTTCCTGAAATAGAAGCATAACATGTGTTAAAATCCATTTCACGTACATCTTCCAAGTCTCTGCAAACGATTGATCTTTGGAAAAAATGGATATGTTCTAAACTATCACAAACTCGCGCAATGTCAAAAAGATCTGCCGAGGTTGATTCACGGTACTCACGGTTAATCGGATCAAGCATGTGAACCGCAGCTCCAGCAGTACCGAAATGAACTTTGTTGCCGCTCAACTGGAGATCGTGTTCCGGAGATGCTCCGTAAAGCGTAATGTCACGACCGGCTTTTGCTAAACTTTCTTTGATAACTGAACGTGGAAATAGCAGTCGTCCTTCTGCTGAAACTGTGCAGCCAACTGCGGTGCAAGCTTCAATACAGGAAGGAATTGCTTTGTCCATACCGATTGTTTCAAGAACCTCCAGAACTGCTTCGTGTATCTTCGGCACATCATCTTCTTTCAAAGGCTTAAAGAGTCCACTATCCTGTCCCGGTCTGACAGGTTTCATATTATCCGGTAGAGCGGCTGCCCTTTTAGCTTTCCGGGCATTTCTGCCGCCCATGCGGTGTGCTGAATTTTGTGCCATTATTGTTCTCCCTTGGTTTTACTAACTAGTTGGTCATTAGTCATGTGTAAACTGAATAAGGAAAGTGTTCCGTTAATTCTTGTCATGTTGTACGAAGCCAAGAAACTGAATTCATGGTTCTCCTCGTTCCGTGGCTCCGCCTCGGAATGTTTGGATTCTCTTCCTTGCGAAGCTCATTCATGATGCAGCGCCTCACTTGTTACGTTACGAGTCTCTGCTACGCATGTTACGTTACGAGGCAGAGCCTCGTAACGAGGATGATACACTTAGAAGCACCTGGATTCCCGCTTCGCGGGATTGACCACTATTCTCCTCGTTCCGTGGCTCCGCCGCGGAATGCTTTGATTCTACTGTTCTCCTCGTTCCGTGGCTCTGCCGCGGAATGTTTGGATTCTCTTCTTTGCGAAGCTCATTCATGATGCAGCGCCTCACTTGTAACGTAACGAGTCTCTGCTACGCATGTTACGTTACGAGGCAGAGCCTCGTAACGAGTAAAACCGTAAAAAGTCTAAACTATTCTCCTCGTTCCGTGGCTCCGCCGCGGAATGTTTGGATTCTCTTCCTTGCGAAGCTCATTCATGATGCAGCGCCTCACTTGTAACGTAACGAGTCTCTGCTACGCATGTTACGTTACGAGGCAGAGCCTCGTAACGAGTAAAACCGTAAAAAGTCTAAACTATTCTCCTCGTTCCGTGGCTCCGCCGCGGAATGTTTGGATTCTCTTCCTTGCGAAGCTCATTCATGATGCAGCGCCTCACTTGTAATGTAACGAGTCTGTGCCACGCATGTTACGTTACGAGGCAGAGCCTCGTAACGAGTAAAACCGTAAAAAGTCTAAACTATTCTCCTCGTTCCGTGGCTCCGCCTCGGAATGTTTGGATTCTCTTCCTTGCGAAGCTCATTCATGATGCAGCGCCTCACTTGTAATGTAACGAGTCTGTGCCACGCATGTTACGTTACGAGGCAGAGCCTCGTAACGAGTAAAACCGTAAAAAGTCTAAACTATTCTCCTCGTTCCGTGGCTCCGCCTCGGAATGTTTGGATTCTCTTCCTTGCGAAGCTCATTCATGATGCAGCGCCTCACTTGTAATGTAACGAGTCTGTGCCACGCATGTTACGTTACGAGTCTGTGCCACGCATGTTACGTTACGAGGCAGAGCCTCGTAACGAGGATGATACACTTAGAAGCACCTGGATTCCCGCTTCGCGGGATTGTCAACTGTTCCCCTCGTTCCGTTGCCTTTTCTTCGTCGACGTATTTTACGGTGTTGATTTGAATCCGCATTGTTTTGCAGGTCTGTTTCAGCAGGAAGTTCAATGGCTTTTGCCAAATTTGGGAAGAAATCAACTTTATGTGGAAATGCCATGGCCTGAACAAAATGTTGCTGAAAGTTTGCTTCGACTGCAGTTTCTACTTTTT
>Ga0257118_1002113_pt1 | contig 10122 bp, 15 predicted proteins | sample SI112_150mmetaG_FD_190156 | JGI IMG/M metagenome (GOLD analysis project Ga0257118, IMG submission 190156) | Marine microbial communities from Saanich Inlet, British Columbia, Canada - SI112_150m | ecosystem: Environmental > Aquatic > Marine > Inlet | place: Canada: British Columbia | collected...
TATTGCATATGTTGCGACTTGCATTTCATAATTATTGCTTACTTTATTCTTATTTTTAGCTTTATCACGTCCAAAGCGTAATTTATAAGGATAGCTACCAATTGATTTTAAATCAGCAACATATAATTCATTTAAAACTCTATCATATATTGCCATATCTAATGTGCCTTCAAGTCGCAATTCTTCTATTTTAACAGGATATTCATAATAATATTGTTTATCATTACTATTATTCATATCGCTTTGATGTTTCATTGCTTTTTCAAAATCACTATGTAATATTGTCCCAAGTTGCATTTTGGCTAAACTATCTTCAGTTGGGGGATTTGTTTCTTGTTCTCTTATAGTTGAATAGTATTGTTTCTTATTACAACTCCCAGCACTACTAATAGAAAGCCAACCCTTTTGTTTTGTTTTGAGTCGCTTTAATCCTTGTTGTTTATTATTATCTATAAGATAATTATAATATATATCTTTAAACATTTTGTTCTCCTTCTTTAAATTTAGATAATCTTAATATTAATTCTATCATACGCTTATATGCAGCACCATATTTTTTAATTATTCTTTTTTGATATAATGTTTTATATACTTTTATTATTCTTTTTGGTGATGATTGTTCACCGCTACCTATTAGATATGTCATGTTATTTTCCTTTTTAATATAATAACAATGTAAAAGAGGGCTTGCGTAACCCTCGAATTGTATATATATATGCAAGTTGCAATCTTGACTATGTGTTTTACTAAACACACAAAACCGTATTATCTCAATATAGTGAGATATTATACCCAGTATTCTTTTTTTGGCATATTGACAAGACCCATATTATATGTCTTAACAATATACTTTATTAAGTCCTTTGTTTTAATATTATGTTTAATTGCTGTGTCCCACATGACTTCTGTATCATTAATATAATAAAACATTGTTGCATCTTTATTATATAATTGTTCCCATGCATTGTGCATGTTATTGTAATATTCTACTCTATTGTTATAAGAATAGAAGAATGTTAGTATTATTGCATAAAGAGCACAACCTGCAAGACTTAATAGTATAAGTATCATATTATTATCTCCATTTTATTGATTGATTTAACATATCCAGGTAAATTGAATGTATTAAATATTGTTAATGCATTTTTTCTATTAGTTGCTTCGATAAGTAATGTCTTCCTTTCACTAAAGAAACCTGTCTTGTATACTATTTGAAATATTGCCATAATGTGTCACTCTTTCTCTTTATTGTTGTATTATTTATATAATTAATAGGCTTTGTTGTATTAAAGGAATAAACTTAGTTAACGTTCCTGTCTACCTACATGTTAATACCTATATATTATTACTTAGAAGAATCGTTATTGATTTTCCAAATTCTACACTCTTCCAACGTTCCACCATATACTGCTGTATGGTCAGCTTTCCTTATGACTACATAATAGCCACAGTTTACATATTGAATTGCCATGTTATTCTCCTTTTTGATTGGGTTTAATTTCTATTTCAGCTTTTTTTCAGTGCGTTAATTTTAGACTTAAGCATTACATTATTCATTTTAATTGTTTTGAATAATTCTTCAACAATCTTTTCTAATTCTATTATACGTTCAGTTAGCGATAATGGGTTCATATTACTCTCCGTGTCTTTGTTGTTAGGATTCAATACTCAAATTATTAAACGTTATATAGTAAAAATACTATATTAACTTATTACTATATATATAGCATAATATGACCTATTGCTATTGTCATATATAATATATACATTACACACTATATATAATCTAAATAAATAAATAAATAAATAATATAAATAAATATACTTATACCTGTGTATTTATACCGTGTATTGCCCACGTTTATCCTAATAAGCACCAACATATATATACATTGATGCCTACATAGGATTAGAGCATGCTTATACAATAGAACTAAGTAGATAAGGGTTGATAGTTTAATATAAATACACGCACGTATTCAGTGTTGTTCCCCCTAAGGGGGACTGACGTTAATCAGTAATAGCTTTTACAAGTTCAGCTGGTAGTTCTAAATCAGCACCCTGCACACCACCTGCACGTAGGTAGAAAGCTTTCTTAGTCTTCGTGTCATAGGCTGCATTAAACCACTGTGTTACATACTTGGTAGTAATTTTGCCGTCTTTGCGAATAGTCTTTGCAACTGAACCTTCAATTTCGAATTCAATCATAATAATTCCTTTGGTTAAGATTAATGAAACATAACGTAATTTCAAATAAAAGAAATCCGTTTTTAACGGTATGGGGTGTGAATTATACTGTATACGACATTTGCTAGCTATTTTTTAGGTAATTACAACGTATTTTTTTATATATTATATATTGTATAAGTTATATAAATGTGGGGGGTTGTTAATATTTTTTTTATTTTTTTTTGTTTGCATAAACACGTGGGCATGTATTAAATTTAGGTTATGATAATGAGTATATATGGGTAAATTAATAAACCAGATTAAGCATTTGTCTTATGCTGAGCAATGTAGGGCATTATTACGTTTTAGTGTAGATAGTGATATCAGTGAGTTAAGTATTGAGATTAATGGTATAACGTATGAGTTAGATAAAAATGTTTTTTATCTTATTGAGTCGCTTGCAGATGAAGTTGCATTTTTAAAAAATAATATGTCAGATAATGGGGGTGTGGGATGAAGCGTAAAGGGGCAACAACGGGGAGTATAGTAAAGGCAATAAGTGTTCTTGAGAGGGCAGTTGATGTTATGCATTATCGTGTGGGTAGTGTTGAGGCTATAATTGATAAATACATTGAATTGCAGGGGAATGGTGATGAGTTTTCAGAGTTCCTTGAAAAAGAGTTTAATGATAAGAGCGCTGAAGAGGAATAAAGTAAAATCGAATATAGGTCAATAAAGGGGGTACAGCATTATGTTTATGATAGTGTAGCTGAGGCTACAGCTAAAAAGAACATTATAAGTAAACATTGGAAAAGCGTTGACATTGTAGAAGGTGATTGGGTAGAAGCAGACGATGGTGGTATTGTTCAAGTTTTAAAGCTTGGGAGTATAAAGCACCCTAATGATAGAAAGAATTGGAAAGCACATAAGGGTTGGATGCGCACAGTTGTTGGGACATTTCTTATTAATGATAATACATATATGGATACTGATTTTGACCAGCACCCAAATAGATATACATTTTCAAAAACATTAAAGTTAGCAGGTTCAAATTTTAAAACAAGAAAAAATATCACTAAAAAGGAGCGCTTATTTGCTACTGAAGTTATCGTTGGCAAGGATGCTGTTGAAGCTGTTCAAAATGTTTATGGTGTTGGTGACTATAGTAAAGCAAAAAAGAAAGCATTAATACTTTTAAAACAGGAGAGAATTATGAGAGAAGTAGAAAAGGGGGCGCTAGATGTTGCTAAGAAGCTTGGGATTGACCATGAGTATGTATTAAGGCGTTTAAAGTATTTAGCGGATAGAGGAGAGGATGAGAATATTATTTTACAATCAACGAAAGAACTGGGTAAGATAATTGGGACAAGTGGGTCTATGGTTAAGCAACGTGATGTTGGTGTTGTTGGTTTATTCCAGGGGTTCAGTCCTCAACAATTACAAAAAGCAGAACGTGTGCAAATAGCGGATACGAGTGAGGAGACAATAGATACTGATGACATTGGGTGAAACGATTATAAAATTAAAAAAATTAGTAAAGTTAGATTTTGAAGAGAATAAAAAGGAGATTGTCGCTTTAATTGAAATGCTTGAAGTGCCAGAATTAGTATATGACGATGAAGAAGAACAAACTAAACTCATGTCAGGCATGTATGTTCCACAAGACTGGTGGTGGAATTAAAGACTTGTCAGGATATTGTAAATATTTTGAAGTTAGTGGAGAATGTGCGAAACTTATTCCTCCACATATTATTAATATTGGATGTCGTTTTTATAAGGATAAAGATAATTTTATCCAGATGGTTATAGAGAAGTTCGATGGAACCTTCGTTTAATATAAATAAACAAAACCTTAATCAAGCAGAGCAGGCTTTATTGTTAGCCCGTGATGATTTAATAGCATTTGGGAAGCTGTTTCTTTCTGGTGACTTTGGTAAGTCTGAGAGTCCAGTATTCCATTATGAAATAGCAGATGCATTATTAGAGAATACGACAAAATCATTAGCTTTAATTTTACCAAGAAGTTCTGGTAAAACTCAGTTATTTAAAACTCTCCTTTTGCATAAGATACTATTTAAAGACCCAGAAGAATTAATGTTTATGGCATGGGTATCTGATAACCATAGGAAATCTATTCTTAATTTACAGTATATTAAGCAACATCTTGAAACAAATGAAAAGATTAAATATTATTTTGGGAATATTGTTGGGACAAAATGGACAGAAACAGATATTGTAACAAGCACGAATGCTAAGTTAATTAGTAGGTCTAATTTATCGAGTGTTCGTGGAGAAAACTATTTGGGGAAAAGATATGATATTGTTGCATTGGATGATACAGAGAGTGAGACTAATACAGTTACTCTTGATTCAAGAGAGAAAATTAAGAACATTGTGTATAATGGTGTTAAGCCTGCTCTCGATGTTAATGGGAGACTTGTCTTTGCTGGGACTCCTGTTCACTTTGATAGTTTATGTCAAAACATTTTAGATGGGTATTTAAAAACTAAAAGTAAAGATGAGTATACCTGGGATGTAATACATTACAAATCTACCCAACCAGAAATGAAAGGTGGCGTATTGTGGCATTCTTATATGCCGCGAGAAAAACTTGATAGGATTAAAAACGATTATCAACAAGCAGATAGAATACATGGATACTATCAAGAGTATGAACTTGAAGTGCAGAATGAAGAAGAAGCTGTATGGGGGCGTTCATATATTAAGTATTGGAATGGTTACTATTTACGCGAAAATGATATAAATTTTATTGTTATTGGTGGTGAAAAGATTCCTGTTAATACGTTTAGTGGTTGTGACCCTGCAACAGATATTAATACAAAGACAAGTGATTTTAGCGTTATAATGACAGTTGCCCTTACACCAGATAATAAAGTATATATTTTAGAGTATGAAAGACATCGTAGTATCCCTACTGTTGGTGCGAGAGATAGTGCAGATAAGCTTATAGGGAAAAAAGGTGTCGTTGACTATGTAATGGATTTACATCAAAAATATCATTGTATGAGTAGCACTGTAGAAGACGTTGCTATGAATCGTAGTGTCTTCCAGTCTCTGAATGAACGCCGCCGTATAGAAAATAAGTTTGATATTTCAGTTATTCCAGAGAAACCTGGAGGAAGAGAGAAGAGAAATAAGATATATTCTGGGCTTTCTGGTCGCTTTTCGTCAGGAAATATATATTTACAAGAAAATATGTTTGACTTAATACATGAAATCGTTACATTCGGACCCAAAATGGCACACGATGATACCATTGAGACACTATTTTATGCGCTTTTGCATGCATTCCCGCCAGGAATGAAGAGTAAAAAGTCAGAAGATGGTAAAAGAAGAGAGTGGTATCGACCTAAACGCAAAGCAAAGAGTTGGCTAGTTGCATAATATGGAAAAATTTAAAAACAAAACAAAGAAAAGTAATTTATGGGAAAATGTTGGACAATCTATTTATAAAGTAAGTAGGTTAAAAAAACAAATTCCTCAAATTAAAGAAAGTATTGAAACTGCACAAGAAAACAAAGCTTTGTCGTTAGGTGCATTTGCTTTTGCTGGATATGGTAAAAGTAAGTTCCCAGGGAGCAAAACTGCTTCTACGTTAATGGAGATTATGCAAACGCAAAAGGTTGACCTTCCTTGGGAGGGTATGACAATTGGAAAATATAAAGCAAATACTGTAGCAGATTATAATAGCCGTATTGGTGGGCTTGAATATAAAAAAGAAACTGCTTATGGTTTACAATTCAACAAAAGGTTTTAATAATATGGGAAGAGTCAAGACAGCTGAAAGAATAGAAAGTTTATTTAATGCCGCTAATGGCAAAGATAGAATTAAATGGCAATCAAATGCTCAAAAGGGGTATGATTTTTATTTAGATGAGCAATTAACAAAAGGTGAAAAGAGTTCGTTAGAAGACGCAGGAATGCCAACATTTAAGATTAATCGCGTTACTCCAATTATTGAGATAATGAAGTATTTTGTAACTGCGAATAACCCTCGTTGGAAAGCGGTTGGAGTTGATGGAAGTGATGCAAATATTGCACAAGTTCATAGTGATATTGCTGATTATTGTTGGGGGATTTCTAATGGGCAAGCAATTTACTCAGGGGTCATTAATGATACGCTTACAAAGGGTGTTGGTTATTTCTTTCTTGATATAGACCAAGATGCTGACCATGGTAAAGGTGAGGTTAAGTTTAAGAGGGTTGATTCATTTGATGTATATCCTGACCCAATGTCAAGAGACTTTTTATTGAGGGATGCTTCGTTTATTATTATAAGAAAGCTATTACCAAGAGAACAATTAAAGATAATGTTCCCTGAATATAGTCGCAAAGTCACTAAGGCAAGTGGGGAATCAAATATGGTTGCTTATTCGCAAGCAGATAGAGATGATGCAAGTGCTATTATACCAGAAGATGTAGTCAATGCTATTGATTCACACGGGAGTAGAGATGATATTTTATCTTATACAGAGTGTTATGAAAAAATTCGTGTTCCTTTTATGAACTTAACAGTTCGTATCTACCCTAATAAGGATGAGATTGAGGGTGTTATGCGGATTTCAAAAGAAAAGATGGAGTCATTTCGCGCAGAAACACAAGTATCTACTAAAGAACAAGTATTAAAGATACAAGAGTTAGCTGCAAACGGGGAAATGATTGAGGAAAGAGCTATTTTAGAAATACAGAAACTTGAAAAGCAAGCTAAAGCAGCTATTGTCCGTAAAGAGGCTGAACTTGAATATGCAACACAAGAAGAATTGAATAGAGTAGAAGAGAAAACAATTAGTGAAAAGGAATACAATCTTCTTATAGAGAATGAAGAAGTGGCAAAATCTATAGTAGAGGCAAATAAGTTCTTTGAAACCCGTATAAAGGTTACATGCACAATCGGTTCAAATATTACATTATATGAGTATGTTTTACCATTTAGTGAGTATCCAATTGTTCCAATCCCATATTTATATACAGGCACTCCATTTGCTATGTCTGCTGTTTTACCAATGATAGGTAAGCAACAAGAGATTAATAAAGCACATCAAGTTATGTTACATAATGCAAATTTAGCTTCTAATCTTAGGTGGCAATATGAAGAAGGGTCAATACCAGAAGATGAATGGGAACAGTATTCTTCTAGTCCTGGTGCATTGCTAAAATATAGACAAGGCTTTAATGCGCCAACACCTGTATTGCCAGCTCCAATTAATAATGCATTTTATACAGTTGTCCAGGAAGGTAAAAGCGATATGGAGTATATTGCTGGTATTCCAAGTGCAATGATGGGATTTGTTCAAAACCAAGCAGAGACATATCGTGGGTTATTAGCTAATGATGAATTTGGGACACGTAGGATTAAAGCATGGATGAGTTCTTTATTAGAACCAGCCTTAGAGCATTTAGGTTGCGTATTTAAAGAAATATCACAAACACATTATAAATATGATAAAGTATTTAGGATTGTCCAACCGAATGCAGGTGGGGGACAAGATGAAAAAGAGACAAGGATTAATATTCCTATTTATAATGATTATGGTGAAGCGATAGATAAATGGACAGATTATGCAAGTTCAAGATTTGATGTTCGCATTATTGCTGGTGCTGTAATGCCATTAAATAGATGGGCATTAATTGAAGAGTATTTTAAATGGTTCCAAGCTGGACTTATTGACGATGTTGCAATGCTTGGTGAAACAGACGTAAGAAACAAAGAGCAGATACTTGAAAGAAAGTCATTATATAGTCAGCTACAGGGACAACTATCGCAATTAACAGAAGAAATGAAAGATAAGGATGGTGCAATAGAAACTTTAAGTAGGCAATTAGTTCAAGCTGGTATAAGACATAATGTTGACGTTGGGTCTAAAGAAGTAGAAAAAGACGTATTAGAGACAGAAGCTCAACAAAAGTTTTATCGTAGGGTAATAAAAGAAAATGCAGAAAAAGAAAAAAAGTCCTTGCAAGATAAGATAAAGAAATAGTAAATTAAAAGTATTAATAAAAGAGGAGTATTAAATGTTAGAAGAACAAGTAGGTAACGCAACAGTAGATAATACTGATGTCCCCGAAAGTAGTTTTGACGAATCTGACTTTTTTGGTCAGTTAGACCAAGGTGTCAATGGTGGCATTTTGGAAGCAGAACAGACAGACACACAGACAACCTTTCAGCAAAGCGATAATAAGCAAGCGACAGAAAGCTCTATGGGTAATGAAGTTCGGCAAAGTGAAGACGTTGAGAACTTAAAGCAACGATATGCAGATTCAAGCAAAGAAGGGAAACGCCTTAACCAGCGTTTAAAGGAACTTGAACCATATTTGCCCGTTCTTGATGCAATGCGCGAAGATTCTAATTTAGTCACTCATGTTAGAGACTATTTTCAGAATGGCGGAGATGCCCCTAAGAGCATGACTGAAAAGTTAAACTTAGATGAGGATTTTATTTTTGACCCAGATGAAGCGATTAGTGACCCTAACAGTGATTCAGCAAAGGTATTAAATTCAACAATTGATGGAGTTGTGCAACGTAGGTTGTCACAGGGATTAGAAGAACAGCGAGCAGAAAATGAACAGATGCGAGCAAGAAATGATTTTAGACAATCTAAAAACATGAATGACGCGGAATGGAATGACTATGTTAACTTTTCGGAATCTCATACTTTATCTCTTGAAGATATTTACTTTTTAAAGAATCGCGGACAAAGGGATGCAAATATTGCTTCTAATGCAGGAAGGCAGGCGACAGAACAAATTAAGCAAGTTCAAGGTCGCCCTAAATCTCTTGCGACAACTGGTTCAGCTAAAATAGATGTATCATCTGATGATGTGCTTTTCGATGCTATTATGGGTATTGACAAACAACTAGACAACGCATTTGGTTAAGTAACTGCTGAACAGTTATTAGCCAGGTGCTCAATTCCTAAATAGGAGAAGTAAACATCATGGCTGATTTATTTAGTCTAGAGGATACACTTGATGAAGGCTATGCAGCTTCACAGGGTAACTCTCTTTCAACAGGTGACCTTCGTAGAAAATACAATTTCGGGGATAGAGTATCTGAGCTAGCAATAGCTCAAGACCCTTTCTTTCGTTTTGTAACGAAGCTTGCAAAAAAACCCACGGATGACCCACAGTTCAAATTTACTGAACGTCGTCCTTCGTATCATAAGCGTTATGCTTATGCATATGGTTGTGCTGATAGCGGTACACCATCTCAAGATGGTGCTATGACTTCAAGTACAACAAAAGTTACAATGGCTTGTGATTATAAGTCTGCTGGTAATATTGGTAGTGTTTATGGTGGAACAGCAATTGCAATTGGAGCATCTGGTACAAAACCAGAATTTTTTATTCCTGGTCAACTAGTTAAGATACCAACTGCTTCTGTAGCTGGTGCCGCCGCTACTGATTATGGAGTATTTAAAGTTAGTTCTGTTGCAAATGAAGGTTCAAATCGAGTAACCCTAACGGGTTCATTGGTCAAAACACCAGGAGTATTTCAATTATCTTATAAAGATAGTGTTGACGCTACTAGTATTGGCAATGATTCACAAGTTGACCAAGCCGATAAACGTTCTGCGGTTATTGGAACTGCTTTTGCACAAGGTTCTGGATACCCAGAGACTTGGAAAGACAATCCTTTCTCAACTGGATATGGAAATACTCAGATTTGGAAAACTGCGATGGCAATGGATAATACTACAAGAGCAACTTCTTTGAAATACGACTCGTCCGAATGGGCAAGAGTATGGAAAGAGAAGTTAATTGAGCATAAGTTTGATATTGAACAATCATTATTGTTTAACGGAGCTTCTTCTTCAAGCGGTTCTGAATGGACAACTGATGGAATTGTTTCTTACATCTCAACTTATGGGAACCAATTCGCGCTTGAATTAGCAACAAAATCACAAGATTCATTTTTGGATGATTTATCTGCTT
>Ga0257118_1002117_pt1 | contig 10117 bp, 7 predicted proteins | sample SI112_150mmetaG_FD_190156 | JGI IMG/M metagenome (GOLD analysis project Ga0257118, IMG submission 190156) | Marine microbial communities from Saanich Inlet, British Columbia, Canada - SI112_150m | ecosystem: Environmental > Aquatic > Marine > Inlet | place: Canada: British Columbia | collected...
CAAATTTCAAACATAAAATCATAATGGACGGAATGGCACTAAAAGTAAATGAAATAATGTTTAAACACCCACAATACCTCAGAGATCCTAAAATATTTGCAGAGGCAATCAAAAGCTCAACTGCAATAAGAGAACATGCAGAGAGAAAAAGAGCAATGGGTGAGCCATGTGTTGTAATATCTCCAGCTGGAATGTTAGTTGGAGGTAATGCAGTGTATTACTTGCAACAATTATCATTTAATAGTAAAAATGGAATTGCCCTAGTTTCATATCAAGGAGAGGGTACACCAGGTAAAAAATTACTAGATACGGGTAAAGTAGCAACTAGAGGAAAAGATCTTAATGTACAAGCAGAGGTTAAACAATTCCAATTTTCAGGACATGCAGATAAAAAAGAATTGTTTGCAATGATGAAAACCATCAAGGGAAATCCCAAAGTATGGACAGTTCACGGGGATTCAGAGTCATGTCAAATATTTGCCAAAGAGATTCATGAGCAATTTGGTTTTGAAACATATGCACCAATGGTTAATGATAAAATAACCATCTAAGATGAAAAAGAAATTTTCAATTAATGTTGAAAACTCAATAAATAGTGGTCAAGTTTTTCTTTGGAAAAAAAATAAAGATTATTGGTATGGAGTAAATGGTACAAATATTTTAAAAATTGATAAAAAGGCAGAAATTGAATCATTTCAAAATAGTAAAGTAGATTTTTTTAGAGAGACGGATGATATGACAAAAATTATCAAGTCCATATCTAAAGATAAAATAGTTAAAGATGCAGTAAAAAAATTTCAAGGAATGAGAATACTCAGACAAGATCCATTTCAATGTCTAATTTCATTTATCGTATCATCAAATTCAAACATTCCAAAAATCAAATTCTGTCTAGAAAATATAACAAAAAAATTTGGAAAAAAAGTATTGTGGGAGGGATTAGAATTTTACCTGTTTCCAAAACCTCAGAAATTAGCCAAAGCCTCACTGGTAGACATTAAAAGTTGTGGAGTAGGATATCGTGATTCATTTATCATACAAGCAGCTAAAATGATTGCATCCAAAGAAATTGATTTTCAGAATTTAAAAAAAATGAGTTACTACACTGCAAAAGAAGAGATTTGTAAAATTCCAGGAGTTGGAAATAAGGTAGCTGATTGTGTAATGTTGTTTTCACTTGACAAACTGGAATCAGTTCCACTAGATAGATGGATAATTAGAATTTTGAGTAAATACTATAATGACAAATTTGAAATTAAAACCAAAACAATCACACCAAAACAATACGATACATTACATCAAAAAATCATAGAACATTTTGGGCCATATGCTGGGTATTCACAGCAATTTTTATTCAAATCAGAAAGAGAGAAAAATCAGAAAAGTTGGGTTCTAAACCCTTAAAATGACAATTAATTGGTAGGTTTCTGGGCCTATGGCGCAGCATGGATAGCGTGTTGGACTTCTAATCCAGTGGTCAAGGGATCGAAGCCCTTTGGGCCCACTTAACAAATTATTTATTCACAACAACAAGGAATTATACCATATGGGAGATTTGGAATTTGAATTAAATTCAACTGACATTCATCAGGGTTCAGAAATTATTGGAATAATTGTTGTGTCATATCCAGGGCGATATGATGGGGTAGTAGTAAATACAACAATTTTAGATTCAAATGAACACATCAAGTACACTTCATACAACGGCAAAAAAATAACACAACACGTCTCAAGATTATTTATCAACAAAGATACAATGCCTGAAAATAAAGTAGAGTTTACAGCACTAATTGAATTTGAGCCAAACCAAGAACATGAAGTAAAATTTAGAGTATCAATTATTGAAGAACACAAAGAAATTGAAAGTAAAATAATTTTTGCAAAATATTCAGTCTAAATTACAATATCAAATTATTTATCATCAAATTCATCAGTTTATCATCATTTCCATCAAACCATCATCAGGTCCTCATTAAATGTACATAATTTGATACAGGTACGATTCCACAGTAGTGATATTGATTGTAGATAATGATGAAATGACGAGAACTGTGATGAAATGACAATTAGAATGATGATGAAAGGGATGGGAAATTCTATGAGGAAATAATTTTAGAATCTACTCTTCTCAACAACTATAGATCCAGTCATCCATGGATGAGGATCACAGTGATAATGAACTTCCTGAGGTTCGGTAAATAAGAATTCATAAGACTCACCAGGCATTACAACTCCACTAGAACCAAAGTCACCACTGTATGAATCAGAGTGTCGATGATCCGGAGTTACAGTGTGAGGAGTTTCATCATCATTTAGCCAAATTACATTATTATCTATCGTTAAAGTAGATGTTGCTTTATTTGGAATGTAATTATCATTTCCTTCAATTCCTGCACCCATTACAATATTAATAATAAAATCCTCTGAAGGATGCAAGATATGATCAGATACAGAGGGTTTTTCTAAAGATTCAGGAAGATAAAATGAAGTGTAAAATACAATCGAGGCACCCATTCCAATGATAAGTGCAATTACACCAATACCATATGCATGACTTGATGTACTCATATTTTTTGTAAACCTTCCAAGTTCTTATAAAGCTTCTTTAGAATTTTTGAAAATTAAATTAAAATAATTTCAAAATATTATAAAAAGTTGAAAAGCCAGTTATTTTTCTTTAGGACTATTTTCAGCAGATATTTCAGGTGTTGCATCCACAATATCTTCAGATAGTTCTGGCGTATCTTCTGGAATATCTTCTTGTACTCTTACAGGTGCCGGTGGCGGAGTGTTCTTTTCTTGACTCATTGCATATCGGTAGATATGGAAGAATGCTGCAAATACTAGCAAGATAATTCCAACTAAGAATAAAGATACGTTCTTCATTCCAGTTAAGGCTGCATTGTATGCTGCAATGTTTAAGAACACTTGGAATGCTAAAAGTGCTACAAGTAACCAGTTAATCCATTTATCAGAAAGATTGATAGTTGCTACTTTTTGTGGACCAGTATTTTTTGCAAGTTTTGATTTTCTTTCTGCCTCATTTGCAAGTTTGATCATCATGTATGTGAATCCAAATCCTAGTGGAACTAGTAGAATCATTGTCCCATAGAAGAATAATGGATCAATTACTAATCTCTCCACTAATGGAATTGATACATCAGGTGAAATGTAAAATCCCCAATAAGTCGTAACCATAATTTGTGCAAGACTGGTTATTCCAAATGCTGTAACCATTGGTCTATCTCTCCATGAAAATTTCTTGTATCTATCAAGGAATGGGATTAGTACAATAGTTACGATAAATATCAATGGCCACAGTAAACCTGTAACAAACTTGTCATATTGAGTTCTCATAAAAGCGTAAATTCCAGTAAGGTACCACTCAGGGACCGTCACTCCAGGCGGGACTGTAGGCTCAAACTTGAATCCCATATCAATTGGGAAGACACCACCAGTGATGAGAACTGCACCACCAATTGCCATTACCATTGGAACATCAAACACTAGGAACCTTGGGAAGTGTACTGCCATTAGTCCTAACATTACAATAGGTAACAAGAACACATGTTGTGCATAAAATCTCAAGACAAAGTCAGAGAATCCACTGCCAAGCGCCGCGTCTCTAATCGTCGGCCCCACAACAGGAATTGAAGTTGTCAGCGACGCCGCAATACTAATTGCCAATTCTGCACGTTCTGAAAATATAACATCATATCCAGTGAACGCCTCTAAAATTGTAACAACTCCTAATATCACACCAGTCATCCATAAAACTTCATTTCGAATCTTGTATCGTCCACTGAAATATTGATAATACATGTGAAGGACAGCAAGTAACACCATAGCATTAGAGCCGTGATAGTGAATATTTCTTATATGAAAACCAAATGGAACATCATCGTTGATAAACTCAACACTGTCCCATGCCCTATCCAAAATAGGTTGATAGTAAAACATTAGCAATGCACCTGATACTCCAAGCATGATAAAGACAACAAATGTTAACATTCCCAAAAATCCAAACGGACTGACAAATCTTGCAGGGAAGGAAAACTTGATTGCAGTGAAAATAGTTCTATCTACGCCGTCCCAAACCCAGTATAGTAAAGCTACTATACCGGTTCGTCTATCAAGTGAAACGGCCATATCCAATTACTCCATTTTCATTTGCATTAAACTTTGGTGGTAAAATAAAAATAAATCCATCTGAATCAATTTCCATAGTTAATTGAGGTAAAGTGTTTGATGGGGCTGCTTGCACAGAGGCTGGACCTACAAATGCAGTTCCTGTAAGTGGGTCATACATACTACCGTGACAAGGACACTCACCTCTTTTTCTGCCGTTATCAGGCCAATACTTCCACAAACACCACAAGTGTAAACAAATCATACTGTATGCACGAAGAGAAGTTGTGTCAGTTTTTGCACCACCTAACTCTTCAGGAAGTCTGATAAATTGCCATTTACGAAATGCTTCTGCATCAAGTGCTGCATCTCCAGTTGCAGGGTATGTAATAACTTCAGCATGATTGATAGGATAAGTGTTAATGTTAGCATGAGTGCCATCAGGTAAAATTACAGGAACTTTTTCTAGTGATGCTTGATTTGGATTGGGCATAAAATTGCCAAATGGGATAAAAGGAGCAAATGCTAAGCCTGTACCTGCAGCTCCCATTAATCTTAAAAAGTCTCTACGAGATAATCCATCAGATTTTTTTGCATCCAACTGCGACATTCAAGCTAAAAACTCGCCAAATTGGTTATAAACCTTGTTCAAGTATTAGTTAGTTTTTTGCCTAATGATGAATAATACAGAAATTCCGATCGCAACTCCAATAGTAATTCCAAGTATTAATCCAATATCAAAATCAGAATTTGATGCAATTTGAGATGTATCATTTGGAATTATATCATTTGTTGTTACAGTAGAATTATCAAATGAGGATACCATGTCATCTTTGGCAGTGCCATTAATTGATTTTAATTTAATTTCATCTACAGTATCATTTTGTGAATCTAAAATTTCCTCCAAAGACATGTTGGTGAATTTTGCTGAAAGTGAAATTGGTTCAGTAGTTGAATCCCCTGCAAATAAAGTAGAGTGTGTCAAAATTGTATAGGTACCAGTTTGGTTAAGTGGTACAGATAGTACAGTTGAAGTAGTATCTTTGTTTTTTACAGGATAAAATCCACCACCTTGACTAAAAGGAGAAGTACCTAACCAATCAAGTGATGGCCATCCAAGAAAATGACCAAACACTCCAGAAGGGACATTTGTTTGAATTATTTTTCCAGATGGGTCCATTACAAATACTCCAAAATTAGTATCCTCTGATTCCCAAGAAAGTTCAATTATTGCTGTATCGATTAATTCATTTTGTACATCAAAATAATATTGTCTCCAATCACCTGCCATATATCGATTAGACATATCAAATGCACCTTTAGTAAACCCATTTCCATAAAGTACATCATCACTTTGTACACCTTTAGAAAAAAATACAGTATCATTTTCTATGATTGGTTGTTTCACTACAAAAGATACAGGTGCGTTAACTAAATGCTCATCACCTTTGAAAGTTAAAAATCCTTGATACACACCAGTTTGAAAATCATCAGGGACAACTAGAGTAACATCAACAGTTGCAATATCTTTTGGAGCAACATCAAGGGTATGAGAATCAGGCCACAGTACAGACCATTTATCTTTTTGATAATAACTTGCAGATACAGTATAATCCATAGAAGTTGAATTTTGGTTTGTATCCCCTGACCAATAAGAATAACGTGTTGGAACAGGATAAACTCCAACTAGTGGAGTACCATCAAACTTTTCTTGTGGATCTGAGACACGTAACTCTTGAACTGTTCCCCATGAACCAGCTCTATTCACCATAGATAATTCATCAGAGGTAATTTTTGTATCATTGTTATTATCAAGCCAATCATAAAGGTATAATGAAGAAATTTTCAAATCATCAGCATAAACATCAGATGTGCTATTCATGAAATTATTAAATGGGAAATTCAAATTCAACACCATTAAAGAGGACTTATCAGGGATTGGATTTTCATTATCAAAATAATCACTTAATGTAACAGAGTTTTGAACATCAGATAATTTGATGTAATTTGGAATGAATATACCAGTTTTATTAAGAATAGAGTCTTGTTGTTGTACACTTGTAGTTGCATCTAACAAAGTTGTTTTAATTAATGAGATATTTTGAGGTTCCAAATTAATTGTAAGTGTTTGATTAGTAGGATTTTGTATACTAAATGTAGTTGTAGTTCTCTCACCTGGGGATAATTGTCCTGCAAACCAACTAGTCATAGGAAATGGTTTTGAGGAAAATTGAAATTTTTCAAATCCTATATCAGCAAAATTAACATTTTCCATAGCAGGATTAAGGACTTTTTTTAGATTAGTATATGATGCATCATTATAGACGATAAATACACCATCATTACCATAAACGTAATCTAAAGCAGATTCAATATTTGCTAATCCAGACCCTTGAGTAAATGGATCATTTTGTAAATCAGTTGCAGTAGACATTAAGATGTTTTTAATTATAAATGGATCATAATCTTGAGATTGATTTTTCATTTCTTGCATTAAAATTGCAGCACTTCCGGAAACCAATGGAGCAGCCATACTAGTTCCTCCAAATAATGAAAAGGATTCATCTTGGGAATCATTTTGAGATTTTAAAACATTTGAAGGAACAAACCCGTGAGCTCCAATGCTCATAATATCAGGTTTAGGATCACCAATAGCACTAGGGCCCCTACTAGAAAAATCAACTACATGATCATAATGAATAGTATTATTTCCAAATCTAGGTTGATCCTTGAAAGGACCATATCCAACAAACACATTGTTAGTAGTAGCACCAACTGAAATTCCAAATGGAGATGCATTAGGCAATCCAATTGTACCATATCCATGTCCTGAATTACCAGCACTTGAAATTATTGTAACACCAGGATAATCATCATGTAAGGAATGAGGCGTAGATAAAACACTAAGAATCAACGACAATACATCCATTCCAGGAGAAGCATTTGTAGAAGGGAAATTTGAAATCCCCCAGCTATTAGAAATAATATCTACTTTTGGTTTACCTGAAAATTCCCAATTATTTCCAGTATTTTCAAATCCAGCAGACCATAACCATCCGTAAACAGTATCACCAAACCACAATGCCTTTACAGGTAAAATTTTTGCATCAGGTGCTACACCAGTTATAGAATATTTTTCGGTATCATTGTAAATATCATAAGATTCATGACCACGTGAAACAATACTTGCAGCACTTGAAGTTCCATGTCCCATAAAATCAGTCATTACACCAAAAAAATTACCGCCAGGATCTATTGGAGGTAACAATGTTCCATTTATCGCATTTAGAGAATCATCAATAGTAGTAGAATTATTCTTAATTACACCATAAACATCTAAGACTTTGGCACCAAAAGTTCCTGCACTATAATCATTTTTTCCATCATTATCAGAATCAAATACTAAAAATTCATTTCCACTACCAAGTACAATTGGCGTTTCATCTGTAAAATCAAAATCATAATTAGATTTTGTAGAGTCTAAATCATCTTTAGTGTAATCTTGCCACGAAGTACTAAGGTCAGGAATTATAGTATCATAAACGCCAGATGTAATAGAATCAACTACCAAAATAGGTACAACTTGAATTTTATTAAATAAACCACCCTGATACATGACACCAAGATGATACACGCCACTTTTTGATTTAATAAAATCTGTAGGACTGTTACCAATTTTCATATCATTTGATAAAGTTCCATTAAAAATAACAGAGTTACCAAATTGTGGAAATAGTGAATTATAAACTTGAATTGTAGTTCCATCTCCTTTTTGAAAAATATCAAGAAATGCACCATCTCTTGTCAGATATACAGATGAAGTCACATTATCTAAAAGAGGTTTAGTATAATTTCGAATTGTATCATACTGACTGATATTTGCATAAAATGTGGCATTTGTTAAAATAATTCCCTGACCATCAGGATCAAGCATCAAAGGACGATTTAATTCATCTCGTGCAAGCGAGTGTTGGATGTCAGGGTTTGAAAAATCAACTCCAGTATCTACAACTGCAATAACAATATCATTACCAGTTGCATTGTATTTTTCTTTGGCAACAGTAGAACCAGTAATTTCACCAATTCTTGAAACATCAGAAATTGTTTGATCAGATGTGTGAAAATCTAATTTAGAATCTTCAATTACGTTATACCCTTGTGCAATAAGATTTGATGCAGTTTTTTCAGCCAGTACAGATACATAAAAAAATCCATGATCAGATTGTATACCATATAGAGAATTATTTTTTAAAACATTAGTTTGTGGCAAATTAGAACCAAAAATTAAATATCTTTTAAAATTATTTTCAAGAAAAAAATCTGAATCAACATCAATGATATCAGAATTATGAATGATTGAATCCACAGTATCATCTAATGAGGTAAATTGATCAATAGGAAATGCATGGGAATTTGTTAACAGAGGTGAAATCAATAAGAATGCAAAGAAAATAGCCACTTTGGGCATTAGTCAATTTCACCTTTTTTCATAATTATAACTATCGTCTTCTAGCAATAATTGTAATTTGTAATGCAACTATAATTCCAATAGATGCAATTATTGGAAATAATAAAGAATTAAGTTGAGAAGAAGCCTCACTAATTACTTCAACAGATTCAGATATGTCACCAGTACTTTTATCAATTTTATCACTTGCGGTCAACAACGTAGTATCAAACCCTTCAATTTCAGATTTTAAAATATTTAATTCATTAGAAGTTTCATCTAAAACTGAATTTAATTTAGTTATTTGTTTATTGATTCCACCAAGGTTTTGACTCAACACATGAGTAGCTGCAAAACCTTTGGAGGTAACACCTTCGTTAAAGACAGAAATTTGGAAAACAAAAGTTCCTTGTTGTCTAGGAGTAAAATCAAAATAATAAACACCAGCATATAATGTCTTAAAGTAATTTTTCAGGGATAATGATGAACCATCAGGTAAATGAATCATAGAATTTCCAAGTAATAAAGAAGGTTCATTTCCAATGTTTAAACCATCACGAGTGGTTTGAACAAATACCCGAAAGGACTGATTTAATGCGCCAGTTTCAGGTGCAAAGACAACAGTATCTATGTCTCTTTCGACCACAACAGAAATTAGATCTGTTGTTGATGAAAATGCAATATCAATTTTTTTAGATAATCCATGTTGTTCAGTACTTAATACCTCAACAACATAAGTTCCATAAGGAGTACCAGAAGAAGGAAGAGGCCAAGTCAATAATTGGTAATTAAAACTTCCATCAGGTTCCGTTTGAATTTGCTCAAATTTTGTAATTGATTCATCAGGTGCAAATAATCTTAAAATTAAATTTTCTCCAGGCAAACCAGTTCCATAAACTTGTAAAGTATGTTCAGGAGAATACACTTTGGAATTTGTAGATAATTCTAATTCTGAAAAAGAATTTTGAATTGGAATTAATAAAAATATAAGAATAAAAAATATAATTAATAATTTCATTTTAAATTATTTCCAATATACTCCTAGATATTACTTTTGAAAATTTGTGCATACGGGTAGGTTTTGGTTTCATTCAAAAAAAGAAAAAAAGGAAAATTAGAACTAGTTATCTTACTTATTGTACAGTTATTGTTGTACTGACTGGTGGTGATAATGCCGTTGGATTATCTACTGATTCCCAAACGAATGCGGTTGCTGTGTAGCTACCGGCTTCAGTTGGAATCCATGATAATGCAGGGCTGAATGATTGACCACTAGAAAGTGAACCTGTAATCCATGCGAGTGAGACTGTTACACCGTCACCGTCCTGAACTTGTACCAAGTATGCGAATGATTGCTCTCTATCTTGACCATTTGCTAAGTCAGCAGTTAATTGTACTTGTTGATCTACGGAAACTGCGTTTAAGCTGTTACCGAATGCATCAACGGTTCTCAAGTTAGCAGCTGGTGCTCTCTCGAGAGGTGGTACAATAGTGCCAATTAGTGATGTGGCTGTGATATCAAGTTCATCTGCAGTAGTATAT
>Ga0257118_1002153_pt1 | contig 9971 bp, 8 predicted proteins | sample SI112_150mmetaG_FD_190156 | JGI IMG/M metagenome (GOLD analysis project Ga0257118, IMG submission 190156) | Marine microbial communities from Saanich Inlet, British Columbia, Canada - SI112_150m | ecosystem: Environmental > Aquatic > Marine > Inlet | place: Canada: British Columbia | collected...
TTTGGATTTATACTTAAGTATTTCTATTGAATCACAAAGTCATGCATCATATTTCCTGTTAAAGCATGGTGTAAATAAGACTACCTTTTCCAGTTATTGGCAAGAACATTATAAAGAATCTGATGTTAAATTAACGGATACTCAGGCAACTGAAACTCTCGAGGAATTTTGTACCAACCTAAATGACCTTGCACGCAATGATAAATTAGAACCATTAATTGGTAGAGCAGATGAAGTACGTGATGCTATTAACATTCTTGCGAAGAAGTTTAAAAGCAATGTTCTGATGGTGGGCGACCCTGGTGTTGGTAAAACTGCAATTGCAGAAGGATTGGCACAATTAATTGAATCTGAACATGTTCCAGAGTTTTTAAAAGACCACGAAGTATGGTCACTTGAAATTAGCGATATTGTTGCTGGTAGTAAGTACCGCGGTGAATTCGAAGAGAAATTCAAGAAGATTATTAAGTCATTGGAAGCAGTGGAAAAAGGTATTTTATTTATTGACGAAGCACATACTATGGCAGGTGCTGGTTCAACATCTGGTGGTAGTTTAGACTTTGTAAATATGTTAAAACCTGCACTTACTAAAGGTAATTTAAAAGTAGTAGCAAGTACAACATGGGAAGAATACTACGAAACATTTGAACAAGATAGAGCACTAATGCGTCGTTTTTATATTTTAAACATTGCCGAACCAGACGAAGAAACAACGTTTAAAATTCTAAAAGGTGTTAGTAAACGTTTAGAAGAATACCATGATGTTACTATTGATGAGGATGCGATTGTTTCGGCAGTTGAACTAAGTAGAAGATACATCCACGATAGAAAAAATCCAGATAAAGGAATAGACTTACTTGATGCAGCGTGTGCTAAGCAACGTGCAAAAAGTAACGAAGGTGCAAAGATTTCAAAACAACGAATATATGAACAAGTTAGTAAACTGACTGATATTCCTGTTGACCGTTTAACTAATGAAAGCAATGAAATGTTATTGATATTGGATGATAAAGTTAAAGCAAAACTATACGGACAAGACGGTGCTGTAGATAAAGTATTAGAACAAATTTATGTTAACTTTAGTGGCATTGGTAGAGAAGGAAAGCCGATTGCTAGTTTCTTGTTACTTGGTCCAACAGGCACGGGCAAAACAGAACTAGCAAAACTATTAAGTTCAAACTTAGATATGAAATTACTACGATACGATATGTCGGAATATCAAGAAAAGCACACAATTAGCACATTGATTGGCGCTCCTCCTGGTTATGTAGGTTTTGAAGATGGTTCATTAAGTGGTGGTAAATTAATTTCAGAATTAAGCAAAGACCCGTATTCAATTATTCTTTTTGATGAGATAGAAAAAGCACACCCAGATGTGAGTAATATTCTTTTACAAATGTTGGATGAAGGCACAATCACTAGTTCTGCAGGTAAGACTGTCAATGTATCGAATGCTATTATTATCCTTACAACTAACTTAGGTGCACAAGCAAGTGAGTCAAATGCAATTGGTTTCGGTCAAGAATTAGAAAAAACTGGAGAAGAAGATAAAGCAATCAAGGAATTCTTCAAACCTGAATTACGGAATAGAATCGATGCCACCATTAAGTTCAACAAGTTAGATACTCTGAGTATCAAAAAGGTTGTTAATAAATTCATCAACGAACTCACGGATGCACTCGATAAGAAAGAAATTAATCTTAACGTTACCGAAGCGGTAATTAATCACTTAGCAGAAATAGGATACGATTCAAAGATGGGTGCTAGACCAATTAGTAGAAAAATCGACGAATTGATTCGCGTTCCATTAAGTAAGAAGATATTATTCGACAAGTTAGAAAAATGCAATATTAATACAATATGCAACGACGATAGCATTCATTTCGAGGTAGTAACAAATGCCCACGTAGAAAATGCACTACCAGTAATGCCAAATTCAGAAGTTAATGAAGATGGGGTTATCGTTCTTAATCAATTCAAACCAAAATAAAAATTATGGCTAGATTAAACACAGCACAAATAACAATTAAAATTAGTAAATTGCAAAAAGATGATGAAGATGATGAAACAATCATTAACGCAGACACGGTGAAACATCTCGAATCAATTATCACCGAATTGGTGGGTTTAGATGGAATCATTGTAGAAATTGATAGTTTTTTAAATGAGTAAAACCCTGTTTATGTGTGATATTAATATCGACTTACATGTGGTTCCGCTTCTTTTTAAAATAACACTAAACAATACTACTATATTTGAGTTTATAACCAATGAAAGTAGTAACAAAGTATCATTTGATATTCCAAACATCGAAAGAAAACATAGTATGAAATTCATACTAAGTGGAAAGACCGACTGTCACACCATATTAGATGATGGCAATGTAATCAAATCATCGCAAGTTAGTATCAATAACATTGCGTTCGGTGGGATTGATATACGTGACATACTTCTAAGTAATAAGCATCTGTTTATGTACACACATGATAAAAACGGATACGGAGAAATGACGACAGAACCGTTTAATTTTTGTATGGGGTACAATGGAACGGCGGAATTTAAATTTTCATCTCCAGTATTGCCTTGGTTATTGGAACTTACATGATGGTATAAATAGTTATATGCAAATAAAAGAAATTACCGAGGGTGTTGGTGTCATCACCAAACAGAATCAAACGAATGATGTTGGTCCCAATGAGATTAAAATCCAAGGGGATAAACTCAAATTAAACGTTGACAAATATGGTAACCCTGCTTTGTTACACAAAACAGCACTAAAGAATACCAACACAAACACATTATTTAATACAGGAATTGGTGGAACATAACATGTTGGTACCGTTGCCATTTAACGGCAACGTACATGAATTTAAGAAACGCATAGATTTACATATTGGGTATGAGTGGATTAATCAAATACCAACTAATAAAAAAATATACTTAGCATTATTTCAACGATGGCCATATGTAAGTGATGTAGTTATTAATCTACCCAATAATTATGATGTGCATATAGTTAGTTTTCATTTGGAAGCAATTGATGTAGATTGGTTAAAAGCACAATCAAAATTAATCAATGGTGAAATAATAGTTCTTTTTGATGGGAGTAGTAACGGGTATACAATCCCAAAGGTTAGATTTTTGTCATATTACTATTGGCATATACAATTGGACAAAATGATGGAGTGGTTCGGCATTGATGATACCCCTAAAAAAATAACACATAAAGCAAGTGTGTTTTGTAATAGAATTACTAGTACAAAATTAACAGTATTTACTGCTCTTGCTGAATACATTGGAACTGATAACTGCATTCTCGTATTGCATAAGTGGCTTGAAGAGAAAAATATAATACACGATAATGACTATGTGCCAATCTTAATAAGGGAATTACATAAGATATTCTTTGACAAATATTATGGCAATGAATACACCATTGATGATTTTAATGATGGATTGAACCAACAAAAATATACAGCAAATCCATGGCAACCATCATACCAAAATTGTGCTCTGCACTTCACAAATGAAAGTTTTGACTCTAGTGATTGCTTTGATTCTGCGTTGTACTCATATCCTGGACCATTTATCACCGAAAAAACATTAAAGTGTTTGCTTGGCGGTACGGCATTTGTTCCTATTGGGCAATTTGATACGTACGGTACATTGAAACGTCTTGGATTTAGGTTCGACTATGGATTTGACACATCATTTGACACAATTATTCAAGATAACGATAGATTAGTTGCTGTCATAAAGTTAATACAGACCGTAGCCACAGAAGCCTCTATTGACATATTCAACGGTACTAAAGAATCATCAGATTATAATTTTAATTACATCAAGGGTGGGGATTTTAGCAAAAGGTGCTATATGATAAATCAACACACAGTTGAACAAATAATGGAACACATTGACTTAGTTACGGGATAAATTAAAACGCATAAATACGTTAAATTAAAACTTAACACAACAATGCGATTATACGAATTCAATACACTTCTAGAATACAAAAGAGATATTACTATTAGTAATTTTGGTGATAGAATTGTTGACCGTATGCATAATGATAATGGTCTTAAAGATTGGATTGCAACACGCCAACCAGAAGATGAAGAACTTCATAATGAATTTTTTCAAGTTGCAGAGGAAGCAGACCCATCGCAAAATAAACAGTACGTACAATGGATTGTACAACGATTTTTAGATAATTCTATTTCTAGATACGAAGATATTAGTAGTAACATTGCTGAGTTCTTATTCAAGTACCATAATTTAAAGACACGTAATAGATTGAATGACCCATCAGATGGGGCACAGGCAATTCCTGCTGACATTAATCAAATCAAAACCAAAGAAGATATCAATGCTGTTCATACTGAGTTAACACCTAGGTGGAATCGCTTGAGTCAAGAACAGGATAATAACCGAGAACAAAAGATGCTATCGAAGGGCAAAGCATCTGAAGTTTATAAAGATGCGTACGTGAGGGTAATTGTTCCCGAAGATGAAGCATCCGCTTGTTATTATGGACAAGGAACCATGTGGTGTACGGCATCGACGATGGGGCAGAATTACTTCGACCACTACAATAGTAATGGTAAGTTGTACATATTAATCCCCACCAAACCTGAATACGAAGGTGAGAAATATCAATTACATTTTCAAAATAAACAATTCATGAATGAACGCGATGCTAATGTAAATTTATCACATTTACTAGATGTACGTTTTGCTGGTTCTGATGTGGTTGAATTTTTTATGAAGATTGAACCATCGATAACAAAGATGATTGAATTTGCATCAGAGAGTGTATTAATGGATATCGTGGATGTTATTGTGGAGTACGTGAAAGGTGAGGTATTACCACCAATTATAGAAAAAGTAGAAGAAGAAAACCACGTTGCCTATTACGATTGGTTAGAGGAAGGTGGATTCCTACTTAAAGATAAGAAAAATAATATAAAAGTTAAAGATGGTGCACCTCATTATCTAGAATTTGATGAAGTGGCTAAGGATGCAATTGAGAATATTCTATTCAACGTTGATGCAAATTATGTAGAAATTATGGATGCTGTTGAAATTGACTGCGCGGATGGGGATTCATATACACTGCAAGATATTACTAGCATTCTGCGTCGCAAAGTAGACGATATCGGGTATGGTGAACCATATCAGTGGATGTATAATGAGGTTGGGCAGGCGTTGGAAGGTTCTATGGGTATAGAAACAAATTACTACGACACGGATAAAAGTTTCAAATTGATGAATTTTGATGTGTATGCATATCCCACAGGTGATAATAATGGTTACCGATATGGTGGAAAGGATTACAAATGAGATACAGTGAATTATTAGAATATAAACGTGATATCACAATTACTAATCTAGGTGATAAGTTTATACAGCGTATGCAAGGTGATGAAACTATTGCTGATTATTTTTCAGATGGTGGGCTTGATTCAGAAACGGGAAAACCGTATTCCATTGACCAAGAACAGATACGGGATTTCGTTGAGATTAAACTAGAACAAATAGAACAAGCAGACCCTAGTCCAAACAAACAGTACGTTCAGTGGATTCTATTGAGATATATCGATGGTTCTATTGAATTATTTGAAGATATCCTCAGTACGACAACAGAGATGTTGGAAATGTTCCACAACCTAAAAGTCAGACGCCAATTACCACCTGAAATGGCTGACATCAATAAATTTAAAACAACTCGTGACCTTTGGAAATTATACGACAAGGTAACCAGTCTATGGAATGCGTACCAAAAGAAACGTGGTGAAGAAACTGCATTAGCAATGCCGAAGGGCAATGCAACGGAGTTATACAATGATGCTAACGTAAGAGTTATTATTCCGAATGACGAAGCATCGGCATGTTATTACGGACAAGGCACCCGTTGGTGCACGGCTGCCACCAAGGGGATAAATTACTTTAAATCATACAACGACCGTGGGAAACTGTATATATTCATTCCAAAGAACCCCAAGTACGAAGGTGAGAAATATCAACTACATGATGGTGGTACATTCCTAAATGAGAAAGACCAAAACGTAGATGGTGGACTTAAATGGTTGTTGTACGAAAGATTCCCAATCCAAAAACTACGTGATTTGTGGATTAAATTAGATACAGTAATCGTCACTAACAGTGCTACTGTAACTACACCAACTAATGGAATCTCTGCTAGTATGTACGGTTTTGGAAGTGTTCGTAGAGGAAATGATGTTGCTAACCTTATATTTGTTCCAAATAAACCACAGCACGATGGTGAAGAATATCGCGTGCGTAGTGATGGTACTGTGTTGGATGAAACTGGTGGGCGCATGGCTGAAACCACTCTCAGGTGGTTATTCGATGAACGGTTCCCTGACAAAGAGTTAAAGGATAAGTTCATCAATCCAACTGAGGTTTATTCAAACAATGAAGTTAGAGTAGTCAAACCACAGAACGTATTGACTAATCTTTACTACGCAGGGTTCGGTTACATTAACTCGACTGGTGGACAAATCGAGGCATTGTTTGTCTTTGAGCCAATTAACCCTGTGCATGATGGTGAAGAATGGAAACTAAATTCAGATGGTAAGTTACAGAATGAAAGATATGCTGAGATAAAAGATGGTGTTCGATGGTTATTCGATGAACGCTTCCCTAGTCAAGAACTCAAGGATAAGTTCATTGATGCGGAGAAGGTATATGAAAGTAGCGAAGTTAAGGTAGTTAGACCAAATAACTACATTGCAAGACGCTACTTAGGCGATGGTGGGCCACGAATGGTAGAGGGATATGATATGTTCATTCCAACGAATCCAAAATCAGAAGGTGAACGATACACACTAAGTGACTACGGTAAAGTTAGATTAGTTAGTGATATAGTATCATATAACAATGACTCATATAAACCTATTAATTGGTTATTTGATGAACGATTCCCTGATAAGAAACTTAAAGACATATACATACAATTAAACAAGAATGTATTCGAAAATGGTGAAGTAAGTGTCGATATGACAGACCCTGACCGTGGTTACTTTGCAAAAAAGTATAATTATCCAAGTGAATACCCACCAGAAGGACCGATATTCATCATTAATCCCAAACATCCATCAGAAGATGGCGAAAAATACCAAGTAGTGATAGGTGAGAATAAAATCTACAACAAACGTGGGCATGCAGTTACTGATTTTAGGGGGTTGTTTATGGAACGATTCAAGGATAAGTCTTTATTGGAGTTCTTTAATAAAAAATTCACTAGTACGCACGAAATGAATATGTCAGACACAATTGATTTCACTCCTCCGAATGTGTTGGATGATATATTGACTTCAATGAAGGATTATGCATTTGGCTATGTATACGAGGCTATTGATGACTGGATGATGGATGACGAGTACTACCACGATTGGTTAAGGGACGAAGGGTATTGGAACGAAGAAGAAGATATGCCATCAGATGATGCACCAAGTTATATTGATTATAACGACGATGTTAGAAGGTTCGCCGATGAAGTTGATGCTATCACTGACATTACCATGGATGATATAAATGACCAAAAATATGAAATGAGAGATGAAGACGGTATATTCCATTTAAGTGAGTTGCCAGAACTTGTTGGTTCTATATTGAAGAGTAACTCCCGATTAGATAGTAGACAAGGTATTAGTATGGATTATGTTGAAGGACACTTGCTGCACTTGGGAGATTTGCACTTACATGATACAAAAGACGAAAATGGAAATGTAACCAAAGTGTCAATGTTCACTGTTTACGACGATGATGATGGTAAACAACAGAGAAGAATGCATTTAGAGAAATCATATGAGATATAAAGAACTCTTAGAGTATAAACGAGATATAACTGCTAATAATTTGGGTGAGAAATTTTTAAGTCGCCTAGAGAATGATAACAGCGTAGACAGCGATTATGATTTGGATTTAAGTGACGAAAGTGAGTTGCAAGAATTTATTTCAAGAAAACTAGAACAGGTTGAAAAAGCAGACCCAACCCCAAACAAACAATACACTGAATGGTTAGTTAGAAGGTACATCGATGGTTCTATTAGTCGCTTCGAGGATGCATTGAGTACATGGGCAGATTTCTTACATGAGTACCACACGTTAAAAATACACAGACAATTACCACAACAGATAGCCGATATTAATAGATTCAAAGGCAGGGACAGTGCATTAAGACTAATGTTAAGAATTAATACACTGTACGATGAATTTCAAACTGCAAGAAATGAAAAGGAAGTAATGCCAAAGGGTGATGCTAAAGAAATACTTAACAACAGCGAAGTTAGAATCATTATTCCAAATGATGAAGCATCGGCTTGTTATTACGGACAAGGAACACGATGGTGTACTGCGGCAAAGAATAATAATATGTTTGGTGGTTATAGTTCCCATAATCATCCATTATTCATACTACTTCCGAAGAACCCAACACATGATGGTGAGAAGTACCAAGTACATCTACTAGAAAATGAATGGATGGACGAAGAAGATACTGAAGTTGGTGCACAAGAAGTTATTGAACGTTTTTCAAACACAGACTTAAAAAGTGTGTTTGAAAAATATGATACTGATGCTAATTTAATATTGGATTTTTTATCATGGCGTACTATTACATACACAATCGATGAAATAACTGAACTCATAGTTAAAAATAAAAATGTTATCCTCAGTGATTGGTTGTCTGATACCACACAAGGAAACATCAATGCACACCGCAAGATAATAGATGGGATGAGTTCTTTACATCCTACTGATGAAATTCTTGATGCGATGTGGGAAAATTACGGAGAGTGGAGAATGAAATTATATGAGTTACCTGATGCATATGCTAAGTGGTTAGAATATGAATTTCATATCGATGGTGGTTTTTATGATTTTGTTCATGGCAATATTGAAGCAACAGTAGATTCCAAAGGACAACCAATCGTTAGAATTGGCTGATAGTAACAATCTAATAAGACTACACAAATAGCATAAATACACGCAATACATTTGCGAGAACTTTATGCGACTTTTTGAAATTAGAAGAACCCAACAATACTAAAAATCCTTGACATATATCAAGAAAACCTACGTATTGTAGGGTTTTTTTATCCCTTATGTAGCACGGGATAACTACTAATGATTATATTGTAACCTCAAGGACTTAGAAAATGAAAATAGATTTACAGCAAGCACAAAAAGACACAGAATTATGGCTTAAAAACTCAATTGAAGTGCCAACACCCGCAATGAATGGTGTGGCGGTTTGTCCATACGCAAAACACGCTAGAACAAACCAAAAAATTACATTTAGATTGGGTGGTCATCCTTATGAAGATTTAGTAGAACATGCCAAAGTTGGCAATCAAGGATATGATGTGTTTTTATATGTCTATGACCCATCAAAATGGGACCCTAAAGTTTTTCACGAAATGGTTTATCTAGCAAATGATGGTGATTTAGCAAAAGTTGATTTAATTTCATTGCCCGACCATCCGTACGAACACGAAAGTATTAACGGCATTGTATGCAATCAAGGAAAATATGCATTTAATATGATTGCACCACTTTCTGCATTAAACGAAGCATCTGCCAAATTATATAAAAACGGTTACTACGATAATTTCCATAACGTGAGTGAAGATTACATGACTGCGTTATTTCGCGGGCGCAAAGACCCAAGAAAACAGTAATAATTAATAACATTTGTCAAGGATTTAAAAAATCCTTGACCTACATCAAGAAACCCTGCGCAATGTAGGGTTTTTTTATCCCTTATGTAGCAAGGGATAACTATATGTGTATAATGTCACATTAACATATTACATGTTACCAATTATATATTTTAATATCATATAGGAGAATAAAAAAATCATGGACGAATCTACTTCCAATGGAACTAAAAAAGAATTCAAAGGCACATTAGCACACATGCTTCTTAGTAAGAAGTATTGGTTTAT
>Ga0257118_1002160_pt1 | contig 9944 bp, 9 predicted proteins | sample SI112_150mmetaG_FD_190156 | JGI IMG/M metagenome (GOLD analysis project Ga0257118, IMG submission 190156) | Marine microbial communities from Saanich Inlet, British Columbia, Canada - SI112_150m | ecosystem: Environmental > Aquatic > Marine > Inlet | place: Canada: British Columbia | collected...
TGACTATAGAAGATGCTATTAAAGAAAAAATTAATATGGCGATAGTCGCCTCACCAGCTCCATTTCATTTAATACATGCAAAGCTGTTGCTACTTGCGGGAATACCAAGCTTGATAGAAAAGCCTGTTACTAGTAACTTGCAAGATGCACAAGAATTAATAAGAATACATAATGAAACAGGCACACCGACTGCTGTTGGTTATTGTTTGCGGTATATGCCTTCATCTATCAAAATGAAAGAACTGTTGGAGCAAACTATAATAGGAAATATCTACAATGCATTCGTAAGTGTTGGTCAGTATTTGCCAGATTGGAGGTCATCAAAAGAATATCAAAACTCTGTTTCTGCTAAAAAAAGTCTTGGTGGCGGAGCGTTATTGGAACTGAGTCATGAAATTGATTATATTCAATGGTTGTTAGGCTTAATGGAGGTGCAGTATGCTCAGTTAAGGTCCTCATCAGAGTTAAATTTAGAAGTTGAAGAATTGGTGGATGTAATTTTATCGTCTAATTCTGGGGCAGTCTGCAATATTCATCTAGATCTTTTGCAAAAGAAGGCAAGTAGAACATGCAGCTTTATTGGTGAAAAAGGAAGGCTGGACTGGGATTTGCTAAGTAACACAATTGTGTTGCATACAGGGGAAGGTAGCGAAGTTTTATTTTCTGAGCCAGACTGGGATTCTAATCAGATGTACCTTTCTTTGTTAACAGATTTTTTAGATTTAGTTGCAGGACGTAAGAATTCAAGTATTGATTTAGAGCAAGCTATAAAAACTGTAGAGTTGATTGAGAGTATTAAGGATTGTGCAATTGAAGGGGTGAGGCAATGATATCTTATGCTTTTATATTTGCGCGTGGAGGTTCAAAAGGCTTGCCTGGAAAGAACATTAAGCCGTTACTAGGAAGGCCACTTATTCAGTATTCTGTAGAGGTAGCATTGCAGACTTTTGGTATCGACAAAGTGTTTGTATCTACAGATGATAATGATATTGCAAAAGTCTCAAGATCTATTGGAGCTATTGTTATTGATAGACCGGTTGAATTAGCACAAGATGATAGTCCAGAATGGCAAGCATGGAAACATGCAATAAGTTGGGTTAAAGAGAGGTATGGAGAGTTTGAGGAGTTCATAAGCTTGCCAGCCACAAGCCCATTGAGAAATGTTAAAGATGTAGAATCTGCCATACTTAAAAGATCTAGTATTGGTGCGGATATTTGTATTGCAATTACTCCCGCAAGTCGTAGTCCATATTTTAATATGGTGCAGGAATCCGGTAATAATTTAATCGAATTAGTGAATAAACCTACTAACTCGATCTCTCGACGTCAAGATGCTCCAGAAGTTTTTGATATCACAACGGTAGTTTATGTTGCTAGTGTAGAATTTATTATGAAAAATAACAATTTATTTGATGGAAATGTCACAAGTATAGAAGTTCCAAAGCATAGGGCAGTTGATATAGACGATATGTACGATTTTAATTTTGCAGAGTCAATATTAAATAACACTTTTAACGAGGACGATTAATGTTACTTGATGGAAAGGTAATTGTAATTACAGGCGGTGCTGGATTAATTGGCCAAGAGTTCGCTAAAGCAGTAATGAGTCAAGGCGGTATAGCTGTGATTGCTGATATTGATGAAGAAAGAATACAATATGCTGTTAAAGAATTAGCACAAAAATTTCCTAGTGGAAAAATTGACGTATTTAAACTTAATGTTACATCTAAAGATTCGCTACAAGAATGTATTGATTATGTAGATTATAAATATAAGAAAATAGACGCTTTAATTAATAATGCTTATCCGAGAAACAAAAATTATGGCAGACATTTTTTTGATGTGGAATATGATGATTTTGTTGAGAATTTAGGGATGAATTTAGGTGGCTGTATTATTCCATCTCAGTTGTTTTCGTTGTATTTTCAAAAACAAGGGTATGGAAATATTATTAATATATCTTCAATTTATGGAGTTATAGCGCCAAAATTTGAAATATATGACAATACAGAAATGACGATGCCTGTGGAGTATGCCGCTATTAAAGCGGGCATGCTGCATTTAACTAAATATATGGCTAAATACTTTAAAGGGAAAAACATTAGAGTTAATGCAATAAGTCCTGGCGGTATTTTAGATAACCAGGCAAGAGAATTTTTAAGTGAATATAATCAGCAGTGCTCAACTAAAGGCATGCTCGATCCAAAAGATTTAAATGGCGCATTAGCCTTCTTACTTAGTGATATGAGTAGTTATGTAAATGGTCAAAATATAGTTGTGGATGATGGCTTTACTCTTTAGAAACAAAGGAAAAAAATATGTGTAAAAAAGAAATATTTTGGTGTAAAAATTGTTTAAATATGTCAACTAGACCTAGAATTACATTTGATGACAGGGGTTATTGTAATGCTTGTCAGTGGCTAGAAGAAAAAAAATAATGGATTGCCAAGGGCTAGAGAAGCAATCATATCTAATCACGGAAATCTAGCACAATGGTAATGCGTTATGTATTTAAAAAAAATTTATAAGTATAAATATGGCTACTGCTGGCAATCTGGAGATAAAATATACGTAGATGGTTATTTGTCTGATTATCGGATATTTTTTGTATTGGGAAATATTAAATAAACACTTATATGAGTAATAGTAGATCTATATTATTTGCAGACATATCTGCTATAAAGGATGCAGGATTAGAAAACTTTACTGATGACTACTTTTGGCCTGTATCAGACGATGATTTCCATGATTTTGTTGAGTTTATCAATAATGAATATATTGATCTAGCTCTAAGAATGAAAAGTGATGTAATGTTTGATATTGCTATGATAGAGCTTTCATTTTTTTCACAATTAGAGAATATTTTTCATTATAACTATGTTAAAGGGTATTCCAAGGATAAGAGTGTTGATCTAGTGTTTGGCGATGGGTCAAAATATTTTTTGTATCCAGATTGGAATGAACATTCGAATTACTATACTAAATTAAGATTCCCACATGGCTTATTGATTAGATATCTGCGCAAAATTGTTAGGAATGTTATTTTTAATAAAAATCTACCTATTAAAAAATATATTTATGGTTTTTTTTCAACACCTAAAATTGTAAGCGTAGGTAGTCAAAGTGAGCTTAAAAATAATTATTTGCTAAATAAGCAGGAATTCTGTAATTATGTTGATTGGCCCGATTTAATTAAAGTTAATGCAAAAAATAAGGAATCAATAGAACTACATAAAAAAATTGTTATTGATTTATTGTTACCATTTATAAACATATTGAAAAATAAAAATTCTCTTTTTGTGCGAAATTTTGATTTTGATAAATTAGAGTTGGCATGGAGTAAAAGGTTCTATGATGTTGTCAATATGTATATCAATATTAAAAATTCAGAGAAACCAGAAGTATTGTTGGTTACTGAGGCTGGAAAACCCATAAGCAAACTAATTACAACAGCTTATCAACGATCAGGTAGTGATGTTTATTGTTTTCATCATGGTAATGATTTTGCAATTAAAGCTCAGAATATATCACATCAAAGAACGGTAACACACTGCAAAAAGTTTGTTGTTCCAAGCGATAGTGTGGCAAATCAATATATAAAGTATTATTCAAAACTTCCATTAGAAAAAAGAACACATACTAAATATATATCCCTCGGTATGAGAGCATACAATGATGTTAACAACGAGTCATTTAATAATAGTATAAAATCTGTTATGATAATGGGTTATCCGCATAATTCAACAAGATATACTGATGAAAAAGGTCTATTTAGTATATTTAAAATAGATTTGGAATATAGGTTGATTAGATTTTTAAAGGATAGTGGGTATAGAGTTATTTACAAGGCACACCCTGATAGATTAAAAGAGATTGGCGGCATATTTAATAATGTTGTTGATGATATTATTTCTGAGCCTTTTGAGGATTCATGGCAAAAAGCTGATGCGTTTATTTTTACTTATACCGGAACAACTACATTTGGATATTCTTTATCTTTAGGCAAAAGAATTGTTTTAATAAATCTAGAAAAATGTCCTCTAACTATTGATGAGAAACATTTGGAAAATATATTTAGAGTTGTTCCGGCAATAATGGATGTTAATAATAGAATTCAGTTTGATAAGAAAAGCTTGTTAAATTCTCTGAAATAAAAAAAAATCACCAATATAATTTTAAGGATATAAAAATGAAAGAATTTACTACTGAACAAGAGAGTTTTTGGCATGGAGAGTTTGGCAATGATTACATTGATAGGAATAATAATGACCTGATAGTTGCTTCAAATCTTTCATTATTTTCTAAGATTCTTAGTTCAACTTCCTCAATAAATAATGTTATTGAATTTGGTTCAAATATAGGGTTAAATTTACGTGCACTTGATAAGCTATTGCCTGGAGTTGATTTAACTGCAGTAGAGATAAATACTAAAGCTGTCGAAAGTATTAAAAAATGGGGCAAGGCTAAGGTTGTACATGAGTCAATTTTAAATATTAAATTAAAAGATAAGTATGATTTTTCATTTATTAAGGGCGTTCTAATTCATATAGACCCAGAGAAATTAAAAATTGTTTATGAGAATTTGTATAACAGCTCTAATAAGTATATTGCTATTGTTGAATACTATAATCCTACACCAGTAGAAATATCATACAGAGGGCATGATGATCGATTATTTAAACGAGATTTTGCTGGAGATATGATGAAAATGTATCCAGATTTAAAATTAATAGATTATGGTTTTGTATATCACAAAGATTCTAACTTTCCACAAGATGATGTGACTTGGTTTATCATGAAAAAATGATATCTGGCTATATTCCATATGGAAAACATAATATTACAGAAAGTGATATTAATGCTGTTATTAATGTTCTTAAATCTGATTTTTTAACTCAAGGATCTCTTGTTGCTAAATTTGAAGAATCTGTATGTAAGTATGTAGATTCTAAATTTTCAACCTCTACTAATAGTGCAACATCTGCACTGCATATTGCCTGTATCGCGTTAGGGCTAGATAAAGATGACTGGCTTTGGACTAGTCCAAACTCTTTTGTTGCATCTGCTAATTGCGGTTTATATTGCGGGGCGAGAATTGATTTTGTTGATATTGATCCAAAGACCTATAACATGTGTGTTGATTCTTTGGAGCAAAAGTTAGCTAAGGCTAAGAAAGGTGGAAAACTTCCAAAAATAGTAGTTCCAGTACATTTTGCTGGACAGTCTTGCGATATGGCTAAAATATATGAGTTGAGCAAAAAATATAGTTTCAAAATTATTGAAGATGCATCACATGCTATAGGTGGTAAATATTTAGATAAATTGATTGGCAATTGTGAATATTCTGACATTACAGTATTTAGCTTTCATCCAGTTAAGATTATTACTACTGCAGAGGGTGGTATGGCAACAACCAACTCAAAAGAACTTTTTGAAAAAATGCAGATGTTGCGTAGTCATTATATAACGCGTGATCAAAGAAAGATGACCGGCAAGTCTGAAGGGGATTGGTATTATCAGCAAATAGGTTTGGGATTTAATTACCGTATTACTGAATTACAAGCAGCCTTAGGAATAAGTCAAATACAAAGAATTGACAAATTTATCTCTAAACGGCATTATTTAAAGGAAAGGTACGATAGCTTGCTAGACAAGCTCCCGATTATTAAACCTTATCAGCACAAAGATAATTATTCAGCATTACATTTGTATCCAATCCAATTGTGTACTAGAAAATCATCTAAAGATAGGGCTTACGTTTTCAATAAACTTGTAAAAAATAATATTGGAGTAAATGTGCACTATATTCCAATACATAGGCAACCGTATTATGAAAATCTTGGTTTTAAAAAAGGAGATTTCCCTAATGCCGAACAATACTATAATAACGCAATTAGCTTGCCATTATTTTACGATATGACCGACAAACAACAAGATAAAGTTGTAAAAGTAATTACAGATGCACTGAGTTGAATTGTTATGTATCGAAAAAATACCATTTATCCAATAATTTACTAACGGTGTGTACTTATTTTTTTTTGTAAAAATAAAATATAATTAGATTAAATTATGAAGCCTTTAGTATCAATCGTCATACCAGTTTATAAAGAGGTTGAAAATATAAAGCACGTTGTTCAAAGCATTTATAAATCATTAGCTGATGTTATGGATTATGAAATAATTTTTGTTGATGATAATTCAGCGGATGGTTCATTGCAGGTATGTTCAGATTTGAGTAAAAATCATCCAGTTAAAATGATTGTTAGAACTGATGAACGAGGGCTTTCATCAGCAGTTATTGACGGGATAAATTTATCAAAAAGAGAATATATTGTTGTTATGGATGGCGATTTATCGCATCCTGCTTCATCTATTCCTAATATGATAAAGATGTTGTCTTCTCATGAAGCCGATTTTGTTTTAGGCTCTAGATATATTGGCAAAGGTAGTATAGATAAAAATTGGAGTATATTTAGGCACTTGAGTTCAAGATTTGCCACACTTTTAGCATTTCCACTAGTTTCTGTTAGAGACCCGATGTCTGGTTTTTTCTCGTTTAAAAAAGAATCTGTAATAGATTCTAACTTACTATCTCCTATTGGCTATAAGATAGGGCTTGAAATTATGGTTAAGTGTAATTTTAAAAATATTATTGAAGAGCCGATAGTCTTTACTGATAGAGTATACGGTAAAAGCAAGTTTGGACTTAGGGAACAAATAAACTACTTAAGGCACATACTTAGACTTTATCAATACAAATACATAGATAAATTTAAACATGATTAAAAATATATTGAATAACTGGCATATAAAGTATATTTTTTTATCAGTAGTTTTATCATTATTATTGTTTTCTTCTTACTATTACCAGCTTATTCCGGTTTCTATTGCTGGCAGTATTGATATTGATATCACTAAAGATATGGGATTTAGAAGTGGTGGCGGTAGAAGTTTAGGTTATCCATATTTTATGCATTTTGTATCATTGTTTTCAGACAATATACTAATATTAAGGTTTTCTCAATTATTTTTATTCTCACTTTCTATTGTTATTCTGTCGAGAGAATTCTATCTTCTTACAAAGAGTAAAGTAGCATCGTATTTGTTAGGTGCTTCAATTTTTTTGAATGTAAAAGTCAGTAAGTATTGTTTTGCAATTACTGAAGAGGCATTGTTTATCCCATTGATAATTATTATTACATCCTTAATTATTAGGGTGTGTAGAAAATTTAATATTGAAAATGTAATTTTACTATCATTGATGGTAGGATTATTAGCATCTACAAGGCCTATAGGCCTTGTGTTTTTTCCAGTATTGTTAATAATATTTTTATTAAATTTACCAAAAATAAGGGAAAATTTTTTCTTGTATTTAGGTGTATTTATAGTTCCATTTATTATTTTGGTTGTGTCTGAAAACTATTTATATTTATTTCATGAAAAAAGTGATTATCGCACTAGAACAATAGGTGTGAATTTAATTGGTAAAACTCCTCAGATGGCAATAAACAAGCCTAAAAATAGCCATTACCCATCTTTGTCAAATTTAATTTATGATAAAGGGTTAGTTATAAGAAAAATTATTGATAGTCAAGATAGTTTTGCATTAAAGCAATATTTTAGAAATGTATTAGCAGTTGAGTATCATGATCTGGGAACAATGGATGAGGATATTAGGAACGAGATAGGGAAATATTCTAAAGAGCAAAAAAATAATAATAGGGATGAGATTACTCAAGGGGTTTTTGTAGAATACCTTCATGAGAATTTAGATAAGTACTTTCAAATTACAATATTTAACTATATAGCAAATTGGCACTTATCTGAAATATTGACAGAAGGTAATTTATATAAATTAGAGGGATTTACTAGTAGTAAATTATACAAAAGTATACCTAAAAGTATGGATATTGGTCTGAATGACCATATTAAGACTTTAGCACGACATACTAAGTATGCTGTATACGCAAAAATATTTATGATCGCTACATTTGTTGTTACCATTGTCATGTTGGTTTTAAGTTTGTTTAATTTTATTAAACTTGATGACAAGTCAAAGGCACAACCTATTGACCTTCTCTTGATAATTTTCCCATTAGCACTACATGGTTATTTGCTTGCAATATCATTAATAATAAATGTACAGATGAGATTTATTCTAACCTTTTGGCCAGTAATTATGCTTATTTTTGCATTGGTATTAGTTAAAACAATAGAATTAAAAAAGGCACAATAATTTTTTTCTATAAATTTATAACAAACATAAAAACTATGAGTTTAATTGCAAGAAAACAAAGCATATTAAAGCATGCAGATGCTATAGCAGAGAGTAGAGATCAGTGGATAGATAAGAGTCGTTATTTTTATCAAGATGATTATGCATACATGCGTTTCCTTATTAAGGAGGGGCAACGTGTATTAGAGCTTGGATGTGGAACAGGGCAGTTATTAAATGCACTTAAACCATCGTACGGTGTGGGTGTTGACTTGAGTGGAAATATGGTCGGAATAGCACAAGATAAGTTTCCTCATTTAGAATTTATACAAGGGGATTTAGAGGATTCTGATTTTATTACATCACTTAACGGTCCCTTTGATGTTATTGTACTATCGGACACAATTGGGTATCTGGATGATTGTGAAGAGGCTTTTTCTGGGCTACACTCTCTTTGTACTGAGGATACTCGTCTTGTTATATCCTATTATTCTTGGTACTGGGAACCTCTTCTCAAGCTGGGTGAGAAATTAGGTTTAAAAATGCCTTCTATAGAGATGAACTGGCTTTCAACTGAGGATACTATGGGCTTTTTAAAATTAGCTGATTTCGATACAGTTAAACAAGAGTGGAGGCAAATAGTGCCACGCAGACTATTTGGCTTGGGTTCATTTATTAATCGTTTTATTGGGACCTTGCCGATTATACGTCGTTTATCGCTTAGGAATTATTTGGTTGCCCGTCCAGTACGTGATAAAATTTTACATCAACCATCCACTACTGTACTTATTCCATGCCGTAATGAGAAAGGTAATATAGAAAATGCAGTTAAAAGGATTCCAGATTTTTGTAAAGATATAGAAATTCTTTATGTAGAAGGCAATAGCCAGGATGGTACATTAGATGAGATTCATCGGGTAATTAAAGTTTATCCTGATAAAGATATTAAAGTTCTAATTCAAGATGGAAATGGCAAGGGCGATGCAGTACGTAAAGGATTTGACCATGCGCGTGGGGATATTCTGATGATTTTAGATGCAGATCTTACTGTTCCGCCAGAAGATCTGCCAAAGTTCTACAAGGCAATTACCTCAGGCAAAGGTGAGTACATTAATGGTACGCGCCTTGTTTATCCTATGGATGATCAAGCAATGCGATTTTTAAATTTTTGGGCTAATCGAACCTTTTCAGTACTTTTTACATGGTTGCTAAATCAAAGACTTACCGATACTCTTTGTGGGACAAAGGTGTTGAGTAAGAAAAATTATGAGAAGATTGTAGCAAATCGTTCTTATTTTGGCGAGTTTGACCCTTTTGGTGATTTTGATCTTATATTTGGTGCTGCTAAGCTTAACCTTAAGATGGTGGAGGTGCCTATTCGCTATGCAGCAAGAGAATATGGTGAAACCCAAATATCACGTTTTCGCCACGGCTGGCTATTGTTAAAGATGGTTCTTTTTGCCTACAAAAAATTGAAAATTGTTTAATGAACTCCAATAGTTTTTCATTAAAAGATATTGTTGTTGGGCAGGAGGTTGAACGCATTTGGCAGGTAACAGCAGAGCAAATTGATCAATTCTCTTTGTTGAGTGGAGATTATAATCCATTGCATGTATCTGCAAAATATGCTGTGGATAATGGATATCAAGATCGAGTTGCTCATGGATTTTTATTTGGTGCACAACTTTCTGGAATTATTGGTATGTTGTTACCAGGAGAACGATGTTTA
>Ga0257118_1002161_pt1 | contig 9943 bp, 11 predicted proteins | sample SI112_150mmetaG_FD_190156 | JGI IMG/M metagenome (GOLD analysis project Ga0257118, IMG submission 190156) | Marine microbial communities from Saanich Inlet, British Columbia, Canada - SI112_150m | ecosystem: Environmental > Aquatic > Marine > Inlet | place: Canada: British Columbia | collected...
AGCATGAGACCTTTGGCGAAACAATAAAGGGCGAACAAGACCAAGGGAATGAGATTACTAGGGGTGAAGATGGTAGGTATTATTCAAGGCCATCGCGCATCCAGGACTTAAGCCAGTTGGGGGTAGAAATACCCGCAGAAGCCACGGTAGCAGATGTCCCCACCCCAATACTAGAAGTACCGCAAGGTATTGAAGACCTAACAGCGCAAGCATTAGAGGCAGAGGTTCCTTTAGAACAAGCCCCTGCCGACATTACGCAGATACCGCCTGTTGAACTACCGACATACCCACATGAAGCCCCACCTGAATATGATACATTCTTTGAGGAGAACTTCGCTAGACCTGTCAATACCTTTCTGTCAGGAGTAGACAAGGCTTCCGCTACAGGGTTTGGCATGTTGGATGCTTGGGCTAGGAAGCTATCTGAACTTACTGGTGGTGAAGGTTATTCAGGTATATTCAAGGAATTATCTCAATTATATGCGGAGAATTATGAGAAAAATAAGGCAAACGGGATTAAGCCTGACCAGGGGTTCGTAGGTGATTTAGCCACAGTAATCTATGAAACGGGAGGGCAGCTTGCCGTTGACCTACCTATTTTACGCCAAATAGGGACTCTAGCGCTACCTATATGGAGTGCAGCGCAAGGTGGCGAAGGAGAGATAAGAGCCGAACAAGAGTTTGAGGCTTTCTTAAACGGGCTCCGAGAAGGTGACTTCAGGTATTTAGAGGATAATGAGTTCATAACAGAAGAAGGCATACAGCCAATAATTGATGCTATAGAGCGTGGAGACCAAAATAAGCAAGTAAATGGGTTCCCACTATTGAAGCAGACTGTAGATAAATATAAAACAACCGAAGAGGTTAAGGGTGGCTCCGTACTCAAGGGTACAGCAATAGGCGCAGCAAAGGGTTTCGCTTTAAGGGGTGCAATAGGGACTGCTGCTAAACTACCTAAACCTATCGGCGCTCCACTCGTAGGGGCAACATTCGCTACCCCCGCTATTGCTGAAGGTGATTGGCCTCAAGCCGTGTCTGATATTTTACTTGGGATAGGGCTATCTGTAGGTGGTAAGAGACAATCATTTAAACAAGCTGGTCAAGACGCTAAACAAGCACTAGGGTTGGAAAAGACAACCTCGCTTAAACTCAAACCTACAGAAATAGAGGCGTTAAGGAAAGTCTTCACCAACCCTGAGCTTGCGAAGCAAAGTGACGTAGCTTTTGTCCAATCAATTACTAAAGGAGGCAGAAAGAGTCCTCTCTTTAGAGAAATATTTGGGAAAGAGGGCTCAGGCGAACTACCTGTAACTGTCCAAAGTAAAGTGCGGGCAATCTATAATCGGTTTATGGGGAAGCCTGTAACTGAAGGATTGAAGGTTGCTGAGAAAAAACCGACCAAAAAAGCCGAACCAAAGGAACCTAAAGCATTACCGAAAGACAAGGTGTCTAAACCTGCACCCAAGAAGCCAATCGTAGCACCTAAGAAGAAGCCAGCACCTAAGAAACCTGTGGTTAAAGAGGCTAAAGCCACGCCTACCGAAATAGTCAAAAGGATTAAGGGGCAAGTAGAAAATGTAGAGAGTTCAAAGATTGTTACGGAGATTGAGAAGTCTTTAACTTCCCGACCTGAACATACAACAGGTATTGTGCGAAAACCAATTACCCCACAGGGCAAGAAAATGTTAAGGGGAATTAAAAAGCATTCATTTCGGGGAAATGTTGGGTTAAGGTCAATTATCGAGATGGTGAACAAGGCTGTTCGCACAGAGATCCGTAAGGGTTCTTCACAGACATCTAAGAAATATCCCGCCCACTATCAGCCTAAATACCACCTGATAAGGGCTAAGTCAGATAGAACGCAACTTATACTACACGAACAGGGACACGGGCTTTATGAGACGATAATAGATGCCGACCCTAAAGCGTTAAGCGAAATCAAGAAGGATTTAGAAGCTATCGGGGAAATGGATTTGTCAATGGCTTCTGCCCACAATACGCATGAGGGTTTCGCGGAGTGGGTACGCAGATATGTAGTCAATTATGGGTCAATTAAAGACTTGAAGGCCACCCCTGTTATTGAGTCATACCTTTCTGAGAACCAAAAGCCTGTATGGGATGTCTTGCAAGATGCCCAATTAGCGTATCAAGAGCTTATGGCTAAGAGTCCTGTAGCCCGAAGAGAAATAATGGATAACGATGTTGCCAATCCCAGTCTTATAGATGCAGTTAAAGACATAAATGCGGGACTAGCCCACGCCGTAGCAAGGGGCTATGCAATGGAGCGTGTCGATAGACGCGTTTATAGAGCGATTGTTAAGGGTGCAAAAGAAATGGGTATGACCCACAAGGATGCTCAAAAAATGGCTGACAAGTGGAGGAAAGACATAGCAAAGGGTGGTTCAGACATCCTCGGTATTTTCCAGTCAACCGTTTTAGCTCCCACCGAAATAAACAATATCTTAGAGGGTTATCCTTTTGGACAGAATGGCGTTAGGGTTATAGGCGAAGATGGTAACTATGTTCAGGTGGGTGATGAATCTTGGCGAGAAATTAAAGAGAAAGTTGGGTTTAAGCATTGGAAGGCTTTTGACTTATATGCAAGGTCAAAGGCTGCGCTGTCGAGATACAAGGAGAAGGGACTAGACTATCAGGGCGTAAACGATGTACTCCCCCCCTCAGAGCTACAAGATTTAGTCACAGACTTTGAGAAGAATTTCCCAGAATATAAAAAGCACTTCAAAGACGTTAATGATTTTGCTGACGACCTTGCTGAAGTTTCTGTCTTATCAGGAGAGAGGACACGCAAAGAAGTAAATAAGATGAAGGACACCTATGATGCCTACGTCCCACTACTGTCTAGTGAGGTTGGGGGGTCTAAGGTCGGGACTGTTCCTGGCGAACCTTCTTCCAAAATCAACTACGCCACGGGGAACCTTGGTGGGACTATTCCCTTAGATGACGCCATAGCCAAGAGGACTAAAGACGTTATAGAGGCTTATTACTCAAATCAATCAATGATGTCTCTCGTAAAAATGGTTGAAAAAACGCAAGCTGACCCGAAAATTCCATTTTTTGCTCGGGCAGAAGCGGGGCGGGTTATAACTAAGCTAAAACTTGATACAAAGAAGATGGCTAATCTATCTGAAGATGAAGCTAAGTCGATAATAGCGAAGCATCTTGAGATAGCCCCAAAAGAAGTTGATTTGACATGGGGTGGGAAGGCTATATGGCGTGGAGCCAAGCCAAACGTGACTAACGTAATAGCCCCGTTCATTAACGGCAAAAGGGCATATTATCAGATTAACGACCCACTCCTTTACAACCTGTTCGCAGGGAGTCGTAATCCCTCTGCCTTGGTAAGATATTATGATGAAATTTTCACCCCCATAACGGCACCGTGGAAGCGTGTTTTGACTAGGAACCTATTGTTCACATCAAGAAACTTACCAAGAGATGCTGCTAATGCTATTGTCATGGGTGATGGTGGGGAGTCTGCGGTTCAGTTTGCCTATGCGTGGTCAGGCTTAATGAATAAAATCACGGGTAAACGTCCAACCGCCAAGAGGACATCTGAACTGTTTTCAAAAGGTATAGAAGGGGCGGGGACGAGCGCCCACAAAACAAGGGCAAACGCATTCACTAAGACCTTAATGGAAGGGCTTGAACCCATAGAAGATTGGAAACTAATGTCTTGGCCTCAGAGGTTAAGATCAATGCCAGGGCTCACTTCCAACATACTAATTAAACCAATAGATTTTGCTCTCGCCTTGACAGGACAAACAGCAGTGGCCGAAACAGGGGAAACTGCCACAAGAGAAGGTGCCGCTATACAGGAAATTAAGGCGGGTGGTACAGACCGTAGTGTGAATAATGCCTATGCCTTCATATCAGGTAATTTTGGGGAGAAGAGTGGTTATGCTGATGTTAGCTCTATATTAAAGCCAACTGGTTTTGTCAACCCTGGTCTACAGATACTACATAGACAGATATTAAAGGCAACCGACCCTTCATCAAAAGATAGAAAAGCCTTTTGGCTGAAACTTACAATCGCTGTCCCTGCGAACACGGCTGCAATTTGGGCGGTAAAATGGCTTATAAGTGATGATGAGGATAAAGAGCGTGAGAAAGAGCGCCCCACAGCAGACAGGGGTGCGTATGTTGACGTAAAGGGGGTTAGAATACCTTTTGATTACGGAGTGATAGGTGTAGCCCAATCATTAACGTGGAACTGGCTAGACACCCAAGTAGCAGATATGACCATGTACGACATACACACGTATGCCCTCTCCGTGGTTAAACGTATTGGCGATATACCAGGAAGCCCAATGGACTATTTACCCCCACTCTTAAGGTTAAGGGAAGAACTAAAAGCAAATAGAAGTTTCTATTTCCAAAAATATATTGTTCCTCCAATGATGGAGAACCTAGACCCCGAAGATCAAAAGTTTGCTTCCACCCCTAAACTATATAACGATATTGGGAAGGTTCTGAGATACAGCCCCATAAAATTACAGTACGCATTTAACTCTGCTGGCTTTCAGCAAGTAGATGAAGTTATAAAGTTGGCAGATAGAATTGATCGTGGTGTCCCTTTGAAAGAAAAGGCAGACTATCCCTTTGTCGGGCGCCTGTTTATTCGCAACCCTAAAGGGTGGGGAAGCGCAAGTGTCCAAGAAATAGGTAGGCGTGTAGATAAAAAGGTGTCAGAGCTAAAGCGGAAGGCGCGGGACGAACACGGGTTCACCTTCTACAAGGGAGATCTGAATGCTTACCTTAAGGATGTACGGGCTTCTACCAAGGAAGGGTCTTTTGAGCGAGAGGCTTTAGACAGACAACTACTCACCCACATCCTTTACGATGATACCCAGAAGGAGATTAACCGACAGAATAGAGCGATAACAAAGCTCAGACGCAAAGAGCAGTTAAGCCCTGATGAGTATATTCAGATAGAGCAATTAAAAGAAGAGATGACTAGGGTAGCCCAACAAGCCCTATTGCTTGATGATGACGACATCTGGAACAACACCCCGAAAAGAGATCGTAAGATTAAACGATGGTTAAATAATTAGGTAGTCCAACTACCGCCTCCCTATTCGTATACCCCTTTGCGATGGGGAGGTTTTCTTTTTGATAATAACTTTACAGGGGTTAACTTTAACCGATGAGAGACACCAAATCCATAATATCATTAAGGGGGTTCTGGCTTTAGCTAGACAGGGTGGTGCCTGCATCGCCCCCTTATTTTGGAGGATTATATGAAAACAGACTTAACGGCGGAAGAGGTTAGAGAATATCTTAATTATGACCCAGAAGAGGGTTCGCTTATATGGATAAAGGCTAAGTGCCCTAGCCAAAAGATAGGGGTCGAAGCAGGTGGGTTCTACCCGAAAGGGCGAACCATTGGGTTTAATAATTCTCGGTACAAGGTGCATAGAATTATATGGCTTTATATGACAGGCGAATGGCCTAAAGACCAAATTGATCACATTAATGGCAACCCATTTGACAATCGGTGGTGTAATTTAAGGGAGGCAACTCAAGCGCAGAATCAACGCAATGTAAAAATGCCCAACACAAACACAACTGGGTATAAAGGGGTGCAGCTAACGCGGTCTGGTCGGTATGTAGCAACGATTAGCTTCGAGGGGGAGGACTATTCTTTAGGCACCTACGACACCCCCGAAGAGGCAAGTGCTGTTTACGAGGCCAAGGCTGAAGAGTTTTTTGGCGAATTTTATCGCCCGCTTGAGTACCGATAATACTTGACAAAGCACTTGTCACAGTTTAGATTCTAATAACTAAAGATAAGGGGTATTACCCATGACAGATTACATGAAGTTCGTAAATTCGACTCCCTACACAATTAAGTTGTTGGCAGATGCGCCAGAGCAATTTGAGGGCAAATTCGGTTTACAAAATAATTACAAAACAGAAGTAAATGGCAAGGAGATGATTGTCAGCCAAAAAATAGGCTCAGGGTTAGACTTGTACCTAGAAGGTGGTAAAACAGGTGATGTATTCTTAGTAGAAAAGCGCCAAGATCCATCTAATCCTAAAAACTTTCCATTCCATGTAGAGAAAGGGGAGGCGCAACCAACCGAAGCACCAATAGCACAGCATGTATCTAAACCACAGGAGCCTATGTGGGATATGATAAATGCAGTAAAGACATGGCATATTGATAAAAGCGTTGCATTTAAAGAGGCTTGTGTCCTTGCTGACGAGACAGGAGAGGTAGAGTCACTATTCCTTGCGCTATTCTCAATACTGAGAAATGATGGAGCTTTGATTGTTTCCCGAATACAAAACTGTACGTCATTGGCGCAGTTGGAAACACTATGGAAGGCAGAAGGCGCATTATATGTTGAATTAGTTGGCCTAGAGGTTATGGGAGCCATACAAAAGATTAAAGCCAAGAAGGCTGATTCTTTCCCAAAACCAAAAGTAGAAGAACCACCGCCACCACCTGAAGCAACACCAGGGTATGATGACTCAGAGCCGTTGCCTTTTTGATCTAAACTAAACATAAACAAGGGGTTGGTTATGTCTAGATTCACAGAGTTTAAGGCGATGATAGAGATAGATAAGATACCTTCAGATAATGATTTCCTAACACTAGCCCCTTCATTGGGGCTAAAGGACAAGAAAGACATCATCCTCATTAGGAGACAGTCTAAGATAAACAGGAGACATTTTAATAGGGTTTTATCCTTGTTGCAGAACTATAGAGGGTTTAAATTATACCCAGGTATGCGACCCGACTTTTTCATATAATTGCCGACCATCAATCTGAGGACGCATACCTTTTCCGAGCAATCGGGGTGGTCGGTGCTGTTAAAGCGTTCAGCATGGCGTGGGTTCTAAGGGGACGCCACAACAAAAAAGGTGCTGAAATCGGTGGCTGATATACGGCCTACGATGTTTTTTGAGGAGGTTTGATGGATTGCGAGGCTGAGCGGTTCCCCCCTGCATACGCCGAATATGATTGCCCTTGACACGGCGTAGTGATCTGTACTGGTTTTGCTAACTGAGAGATGTCGAACAAACAAGTCTTTCAGCAATGGGTTTACAGTACCAAGCTTCTTGCTATGAGGTCTATGAATTAACCCTATTCATATTCCAATAAATTGCTAAATTTGTCTCTTTATAGATCAGTTTAAAAGAAGGGGGTGTGTCTAAAATTACAGATTCACACCTATATCTCCGAATATCCGCAATATCAGTTAGTTATAAAGTATAAAAACAGGAGTAAGCTAGGTGATCGTTATAGTCGTACTGTAGGGGCGTCCAGTTTCTTGCGTGTATTCTAAGCTAAGAAGCCATTCTTCGTTGTCTTCTACCAGTAGTTTACATGATCTGAGAGCGTCAATTAGGCTTTTACCGCCACCAAATAGATTATCTATGTCTAGCTTCCTTGCGCGTTTAGAATGGATTCTAACGGCTCTAGGGACTTTCTCCATAGCAGCCCTTCGTTCTTTGAGGGTGTACTTCTCTAGTAGGGCGAGTAGAATATCTCTTTCATAAACACCTTTACGCTTACGCTTAACCGCCCAATGCTCCGAAAGCGTCACATTTAAAGATGGTACAGGCTCACTTATCGTAATCTTTATCATACTTATTCATCCAATATATTGATAATCGTTCAAGTCCAAAAAACCATATACAGAATGCCGCTAATAGAATCCAGTATATCATCCTTCAGATCCAGGTCTCACAAAACTTATCCTATGCGAATGTTCTACTTTTTTGACATTACCCCCATCCTCACCTACTCTTCTAACTACCGTAAGGGTCTTTAATCCCATAGCTAGGTCTTTAAATGATACTTGAGAGAGGTCTTTATTCAACATCTCCTCTTCGACCTTCTGCGTGATCATAAATAATTTAAGTGCGTGAACATCTTTTAGATTCTGAACGTATGCTCTACCGGCTTCGAGTATCATCTCCCTTCTAGCCCACCAGTTCCTTAAAGTAGCAGTCTTGTGTCCTAAAAGCTCACTTACGGCGGTAAAATCAGGCTCTAGCTCCAAGCTCATGTCATTTACATCAATATATGCCTGCATTATGACAACCCCCTCGCACTTTTGGTCTAAACGATATTTCCCATTATCAGGCTTTTTAGTATCATAGAGAGGTTGTAGGTCTAGGAATGCTCCTGCATCTTTAGGCATAGTGACAACAGCTTTTTCTTCCGTAAATTCAGCGTCATCAATTTGCACCCCTGCTTCTTTTAGGGCTTCCAGGTCTAGTTTCTCACTCATTGAAACCTCCTATATGCCTGTATAAAGCCTCTAAAAGAGCTACCTGAGTCTGAATTACCGTTTTGGAAGTGCATAATCCATCTTCCAAAGTAGGGGTAGAGTGTAGCTGTCATACCTGGGGCTCGTATTTCCATAGTTGTCCCCTTATTCTCGTACCCTATTTGTGAACCATCTAGGATTCTCATGTTCTCTTTGTATCTAGCACCCATCCTATCTTGTTCTTCAGGGCTACGTTCATGCCATTGTCTCATCTTGATCTCACAAAGTCAAGCATTTGTTTAGATTGTTTATTCCTAGCCTCATCATATAGCTGTCTAGCTTCGTGGTCGGTTAAGGGGTAGTCAAAGACTGTAACATTCTCAAGGTTGTTCCCCATCACTCTCGCTACCGTGTAGCCATCTTCAGTCTGGATGTAGGCTGTCATCTCTTTGGGTTCTTCAGCTTTAACAAAAGGCGCTACTAGGGGCGCACACATTAACGCTATAAAGTCACTTCTTTTCACTTAGAGCCTCCTCCATTAGCCGATCATATTGACGGTTCAATTTACTAGCTCCCCTTACGAATAGCAAAAAGAAAATGACAAAGAGTACACCGAACACCGCTAAGAAATCAAATATATCAAACATATCACCGATACCTTATAGTAGTTAGACCCCAAGAGATGTTTTTAGCATAGTATTCCACGCGCAGAGAGTCCACACCGGCTTTTAATTTCATATTCTCTTCAGTTAGGCGTTGGATCTCAGTTTCATTCTCTACGCTAATCCAAAAAGTGAACGCTAGAAATACAGTTAGTAGTAGTAAGCTAATCTTTAATTGGTCGTTCATAATTTCTCCTTTTCTCCCTATGAGGGCAGGTATCACGTTCCTACCCTCTAGGTGCTTTTTTGTGAGTTACCAGGATATTACTTCAACCTATTTGATAGGGTCTTTTCGTTGCAGCTTCGCATAGTTTCGCTAGTAATATCCATCTGCCGTTTGGCTCGGACAGTTTAACCGCTTTAGTTAGTTGAGCCAATTATCTGTACGAATATTGTGATTCTTCCCCCGTTTTCCGTACCAAAACAGTATATCTTCAATATATAGCCATATCCAAGTGATTAGACTACGCATTAAACATACCGCGTACTTTTGAAAGTACACTTGCTACATTTAATGTCACATTGTGCAGGCCAAGACATTTTTAAGGTATTTGCATTTATGTCCATCAACTCAGCACCACAATTAGGGCAAGCGATACCGTTTGGCGTACCATCTTCAAATGCTTTCAGTCTTTCCATCACCCTCTTATCGCTTTCTTTAAGTGAAATTAATGCCATCTTTCTTTCTCCTTGTTTCACGTATTAGTTATTGGGGGTTATCCTGCGTTGTCGGTGTAATGAGGTCTGGGTGCAACTCTATCTCGACTGTCAACAATATGACCTCCTGCACATACACCCCATTATCAAAATGCTCAATGTCTTTGCCAAGCACGGCATCTCTCACAACGCCCTTTAGCTCCGTACCATCAATCACCACTTCTTGTCCTAAATGAAACTTTTTCATTCTACTTCTCCGATTCTATGGGGTTAGTGTTCTCATGGCGAATATCTTTCATGTGTCCTGCATTGTCCCAATAGTATTCACAATTCCCATCCTCATGAGGTGCTTTAGTAAACCATGATTGCCAATGTTCCGAT
>Ga0257118_1002177_pt1 | contig 9869 bp, 7 predicted proteins | sample SI112_150mmetaG_FD_190156 | JGI IMG/M metagenome (GOLD analysis project Ga0257118, IMG submission 190156) | Marine microbial communities from Saanich Inlet, British Columbia, Canada - SI112_150m | ecosystem: Environmental > Aquatic > Marine > Inlet | place: Canada: British Columbia | collected...
GCAGTAAGTTCTTCATTGGCAAGTAGGTTATCAACTGAAGAATCAAATATTGATACTTTACAAACAGATAGCGGAAGCTTTTCAACGAGATTAACAACTGAAGAATCAAATGTAGATTCATTACAAACAGATAGTGGTTCATTTAGCACACGATTAACAACTGAAGAGGCAAATGTAGATTCATTACAAACAGATAGCGGAAGCTTTTCAACAAGAATCACAACTGAAGAATCAAATGTAGATACTTTACAATCAACGATGACAAGTGAACAAACAAATATTGATAATTTACAAACGGATAGCGGAAGTTTTTCAACACGATTAACAACCGAAGAAGCAAATGTAGATGCTTTACAAACAGATAGTGGAAGTTTTTCAACAAGAATCACAACCGAAGAAGCAAATATTGATAATTTACAATCAACGCTTTCTACTGAGCAGGGATATATTGATGCTTTACAATCAGATAGCGGAAGTTTTTCAACGAGAATAACAACTGAAGAAGCAAATATTGATACTTTACAATCAACGCTTTCTACCGAACAAGGATATATAGATACTTTAGAATCAAAGGTAGGTCAATCATTAAATACTTCTGATAGTCCAACATTTGCTGGATTAACCACAACTGGTGACATAACTGCTCGAAATTATATAGTATCATCATCCGTAACCTATATGACTTCATCATTCAGTAGCGGTTCAACGATATTTGGTGATGATATAACTGATACCCATTTATTTACCGGATCACTTTTTGTTAGTGGTAATTTAACTGCTGTAAATTTAACTGCTGATAGTAGTAGTTTTTCATCAAGAATAACAACTGCTGAATTAGAACTCGGAAATACATTAATAAGCAGTAGTGCTCAAATTGCGTCAGACATAAGTGGTTCATTTACCGCAGCGAGTTCCAGTCTTGCTTCAAGAATTACGACTGAAGCAACTAATGTAGATAATTTACAAACAGATAGTGGCTCATTTAGCACACGATTAACGACTGCTGAAACAGAATTAGGAAATACATTAATAAGCAGTAGTGCTCAAATTGCGTCAGACATAAGTGGTTCATTAGGAACAAATGCCTCAATAATTCGTGGATTAACAAATGTAAGTATAAGTGGTTCATTTACTGGTGTTTCGTCAAGTCTTGCTTCGAGAATCACAACCGAAGAAGCAAATGTAGATTCATTGCAAACAGATAGTGGTTCATTCAGCACACGATTAACAACTGCTGAAACAGAATTAGGTAATACATTAATAAGCAGTAGTGCTCAAATTGCTTCAGACATAAGTGGTTCATTCACAACAGTAAGTTCCAGTCTTGCCAGTAGAATTACAACACGAGAAGCATTCATAACTCAAAGTTTTTCTGATGGTACTGCTACAACCATAAGTGGTTCATCAACTTCAACTGGCTCATTCGGACACATTTTAAAAGGTGGAGTCAACTGGGACACAGCAGTATCATCTTCAGCTGCAACTGCTGGATTTGGATCTGGTGGTGGTGGTGGTTCATCATTTACATCTGCTGGAATAAGTGGTTCATTCACTCAACCAAGTAGTAGTTTTTCAACACGAGTAAGTGATTTAGAAAATCCAGGAAGTGTTACTGCTGATTTTGGAGGATATACATTTTCACAGGGATCAGCTGCTACAACTTGGAACATAACTCATAATTTAAACTCACAATATCCAAACGTAACAGTTTACGATAGTAATGATGAAGTAATCATACCGTCTAGTATAACAGCAAATACAGTATCGAGTTCAACTATAGTATTCCCCTTCGCTGTATCTGGTAAAGCTCATTATTCTGTTGGTGGAAACATGAGTGGTTCAGCTGATTCAACTGGTTCATTCGGTTTAATATTAGGTGATGGTAGTCAATTAACAAATTTACCAGCTTCTTATACAAGTGCTCAAATTAGTGGTTCATTCACAACAGTAAGTTCCAGTCTTGCCAGTAGAATCACGACAAGAGAAGCATTCATAACCCAAAGTTTTTCAGATGGAACCACAACATTAATAAGTGGAAGCATTGCTTCAACTGGTTCATTCGGACACATTTTAAAAGGTGGAGTCAATTGGGATACTGCTGTAAGTACTTCAGCTGCAGCTGGGGGTTTTAGTGGCGGTGGTGGTTCATCATTTACATCTGCTGGAATAAGTGGTTCTTGGCAATCCTATAGTTTAATAAGCGGAAGTGGTCAAATTGCTACAGCAATAAGTGGTGCTTTTACATCAACAAGTGGTAGTTTTTCTACACGAGTAAGTAATTTAGAAAATCCAGAAAGTGTTACTGCTGATTTTGGAGGATATACATTTTCAACATCATCTGCTCAGACAACTTGGAGCATAACTCATAATTTAAACTCACAATATCCAAACGTAACAGTTTACGATAGTAATGATGAAGTAATTATCCCATTAAGTATTACGGCAAATACAGTATCGAGTTCAACTATAGTATTTGACTCTCCTGTATCTGGTAAAGCTCATTATTCTGTTGGTGGAAACATGAGTGGTTCAGCTGATTCAACTGGCTCATTCGGGCATATACAAGTTGTTGGTGATTTTCTACCAACTACTGATAACAGTTCAGATTTAGGCTCATCAACAAAAAGATTCGCAAACATACATTCAGCTGACGTACAACTATCAAACGAAGGAACAGAAGGTAATGAAGTAGACGGAACAACTGGCTCCTGGACTATTCAGGAAGGCGAGGATGACTTATATTTATTGAATAGAAAGAACGGTAAAAAATATCGTTTTAAGCTTGAGGAGATTAAATAATGGCAATTCATGCGAATAACGTAACAGGTTCATCAACTTCAACGGGCTCATTTGGGAAAGTATTAGGTGATGGTAGTAGTTTAACTGGAATCACATCATTTGCTGGTGCGGCTGGAACTGAAACTTTATTTAGTGGTTCAGCCGCTTCAACTGCTTCATTCGGTCATATTACAACGGCTGGTCATATAGTACCAACAGTTTCTGAAACATATGATTTAGGAACTGCTGAACGACCATTTAGAGATTTACATATTTCTTCAGCGTCTATTAAAATTTATGATGGAGATGGTGAAGTTGCACGATTACAAATTAGTGATGATTATGGATTAGAAGTTTTTAAAACAAAAGATTTAACGGTAGCACAAAAAAGTACATATACCCCAGCACAAATAAGATCTAATGCTACAAAGAAAAATACGGGGGCATTGGATCCAGAAACTGCTGAATACGCAGTAGTTGATAGTGATTCAAATAGTTTTTTAAGTGCTGTATATGTAACAGATACGAATGGGAATTTTATAATTGCAAGTCAAGAAAGTTAATATTTATTACAACATAGGAGTTTAAAATGCCAAAACAACATAATGCATTATTCGGAAATGATTTACATCAACCTAAAGGAATTGGAGTTGAAACCACGGCTGAGTATTTGATAATCAGTCAATCATTAAATATTATATCTGGCTCAGCTGAATCAACTGGTTCATTCGGTCATGTACTTGCTACAACTTTTAAAGGAGATGGTTCAAGTTTAACTGGAGTCACTGCTGAATGGGATGGAACACATAGTGGGAATGGAACTATAACTGGGAATTTTACCGTTTCGGGTAATATTAGTGGAAGTTCAACCTCAACTGGCTCATTTGGAAGAGTCGAAGCAACCAAAATAGCTGGAACATTAACAACAGCAGCTCAAACAAATATAACTTCAGTTGGAACGCTAAGTGCTTTAACAGTAAGTGCTAATGGTATTGATATCGATGACACTAGTGCAAGTGGTGGACAGATGGATGGGGTGGTTATTGGTAACAGTACTGCAGTAGGTGGTAAATTTACAACTTTAGAAGCAAGTGGAAACATAAGTGGATCATTAACCTCAACTGGTTCATTTGGAAAAGTATTAGGAGATGGTTCTCAATTGACAGGAATAAGTGGATTTGACTATACTTCAGGAAGCAGTCCCGTAGTAACTACAAATCCAAGCAGTATAGGCGCAACCTGGATAAATACAACATCTGGAGAAATATTTGTCTGCCATGATATAACTTCAGGTGAAAATGAATGGTTAGGAACTGCTGGTACTGAAGTTGTGCCTGTACCTCTCGCGTACTTCGGCAGTAGAGGATTGTTTGGCGGATCAGGGATTCAATACATAACCATTGCAACTGCAGGAAATGCAACAACTTTTGGAACTATCACCCAAAATCGGTCAGTCTTAGGATCTTGCTCCAATGGAACAAAAGGAGTGTTTGGTGGTGGAGAAAGTAATGGTGGTTCTAACGTCATCGACTATGTAACGATTGCAACTACAGGTAATGCAATCGATTTTGGAGACTTGACTGTTGCAAGATCAACTGTAGCTGCCTGCTCCGATGGAACAAAAGGATTATGGGCTGGTGGATACGCCAGTGCGTATACCAATGTCATCGACTATGTAGCGATTGCAACTACAGGTAATGCAAGTGATTTTGGAGACCTGATTACAGCTCGTGAAGGACTCGGATCTTGCTCCAATGGAACTAGAGGAATTTGGGGTGGATATGCCAATAACTCCTCGATTGATTACGTAACCATAGCTACAACAGGTAATGCAATCGATTTTGGAAACATGACTGTATCCCGCTATGGCCATAGTGCATGCTCCGATGGAACTAAAGGATTATGGGGTGGTGGGTGGCATCACGCATATCCGTACCCCCATTATAACACCATTGATTACGTAACCATTGCAACTACAGGAAATGCAACTGATTTTGGAGACTTGACTGTTGCTAGAAACCAGCCGGCTGCTTGCTCCGATGGAACAAAAGGAGTATGGTCTGGCGGACGGCTTGGAGCTAGCGCAAGCAATACCGACACCATTGATTATGTAACGGTTGCAACTACAGGAAATGCAACTGATTTTGGAAACTTGACTTCGGCTAAAAGGGGTCAGGCAGGCTGCTCAGGTTAATAAAAGGAATAAAACAACAATAAACAGCACTTATAAGTGCAAGGAATGAAAATGGACTTAATAGTACCGAATAAAACTGATTTAATCGTAAATGATAAAAGTAATGAATTAATGACACGAGTATCTGCCGGTTTACCTGCTATTCAAAGTCAATTACGAGTTTTTGATAGACAAAACAGTCAGACAACTTTAACTCTCACTACTTTAACAATGTTAAGTGGTCAATCTCCTATGAGAATGATGAGACAAGTAATGGCAGAGATAGAAAAAAGACAAAGTGCATTGTATGAAGCACAATATAATGTAGCAAAATCCAAAAGTAAGTTAGAGAAATTACTTGATAGAAAAGATGATTTAAATAGTGTCGAACAGGCAAACGCCATTAAATTGCAACATTCAATAACCATGACAGAAAACAAAGCAAATGGTTCTTTGAAAGATATAGCCATATTAATGGATTCTTATGATTCTATTAAGAAAAATAATGATATTGATAATTGGAGTGAGGTTGAATTTGAACAAGAAGAGAAAGCTCATCATACTCGTAGAGGATTTGAAATGTTATACAGAAATTTAATTGAATATGGAAGAGGAAAAGAGGCTACGTTAGAATATTTACAACAATACGGTGTGCATGTACAATTAGCAATAACCGAAGTGAGTGGTTATATAGAACACGTGAATACTCTTATTAAAAGTGGGGAGATTTTAACATCATTACATCTTGAAGATTTTTTAGATGAGATGAAGGATAAATATGCTAAAAATTCCGATGAAGTTAGTAAGAAACTCTTCGGAACTACTGATATAACAAACAAAGAATATATGACTTTAATTGGAGAAGAAAAATGATAGTAGAGTATAAATTACATAGAAATTCAGATGGAAATAAATGCATTCCATCTTTTATAGACGATGGTGGATATTATGTATCTGGTAGTAAATTAGTCGGCATAACCGTTAATGATGATTCATACATTCCATCTACTTTGACAGAATTGGATAGAGCAGCTTTAATAACAAGATATACTGCTATGTCCCCTGTCAATGTGGATGATGACGCCCTAACAGACGCAGAAATAGCTACGGAAATTGATGCTTTTATTGCCAAAGATAGTTAATAAAATAGATGTTTAATTTGAAGAGAAAAACTGTAAAAATACAAGTTTAGACTTGGTGGGATTAAATAATGGCAATCCATGCTAATAACGTAACAGGTTCATCAACTTCAACTGGCTCATTTGGTCATATATTAAAAGGCGGAGTCAATTGGAGAGCCGCAGTTAGTGAATCCTTATCTAATGTTGGATTTGGAAGTGGTGGCGGAAGCGGATTTGACTATACTTCAGGAAGCAGTCCAGTAGTAAGTACAAATCCAAGCAGTATAGGCGCGACTTGGATAAACACAACATCTGGGGAAATATTTGTTGCAACTGATATAACCACAGGTGAAAATAATTGGTTAGGAACTGCTGGTACTGAAGTTGTGCCTGATTCTGCTGCTTATTTTGGATCAAGAGGTTTATGGATTGGTGGTTTATATGCATCATCATATACTTCATATTCCAACACCATTGATTATGTAACCATAGCTACAACAGGAAATGCAATCGATTTTGGAGACTTGACTGTGAGTCGTTTCGGAGTAGGTGCTTGCTCTGATGGAACTAAAGGAGTGTGGGCTGGTGGAACTAGAAATGCATCGGTAGATAACATCCTTGATTACATAACCATAGCTACAACAGGTAATGCAAGTGATTTTGGAGACTTGACTGTGAGCCGCTGGGGCGCAGCTGGTTGCTCAGGTAATTAAAATAAAATATATTTATTGATATAGGAGATTAATTATGAAAATACACGCACCAACTATTACAGGATCATTTGTTGGAAATTTAAGTGTTTCATCAACTTCAACTGGTTCATTCGGGCACATTTTAAAAGGTGGAGTCAACTGGGAAACTGCAATTTCATCATCAGCATCTGTAGGTGGTTTTGGTAGCGGTGGAGGACATGATTATACATCAGGAAGCAGTCCCGTAATAACTACAAATCCAAGCAGTTTAGGTGCAACCTGGATAAACACAACATCTGGAGAAATATTTGTTGCAATTGATATAACTGCTGATTCAAATGAATGGCTGGGGACTGCTGGTACTGAAGTAGCGCCCGCGCCACCACCATCATACTTTGGTGGTAGAGGAGTGTTTGGTGGTGGTACTACTGGTATCAATTCTAACGTCATTGATTACATAACCATTGCAACTACAGGTAATGCAATCGATTTTGGAGACTTGAGTGTGTCTCGTAAGAGATTAGCATCATGCTCCGATGGAACAAAAGGAGTGTTTGGTGGTGGATACATCAGTACCTATTCTAACGTCATTGATTACATAACCATAGCAAGTACAGCAAATGCAAGTGATTTTGGAGACTTGACTGTGGCTCGTTACAGATTAACAGCTTGCTCAGATGGAACAAAAGGATTGTTTGGTGGTGGATACATCAGTGCCAATTCCAACGTCATCGACTACATAACCATTGCAACTACTGGAAATGCAATCGATTTTGGAAACTTAACATCGGGTAGGGAAGCATCTTCTGCTTGCTCCGATGGAACAAAAGGAGTGTTTGGTGGTGGCTATGCTAGTACCTATTCTAACGTCATTGATTACATAACCATAGCTACAACAGGTAATGCAATCGATTTTGGAGACTTGACTGTGGCTCGTTACGGTTTAGGAGCTTGCTCCAATGGAACAAAAGGAGTGTTTGGTGGTGGATACATCAGTACTTATTCCAACGTCATTGATTACATAACCATAGCAAGTACAGCAAATGCAAGTGATTTTGGAGACTTGAGTGTTGCTAGACGTTATTTAAGTGCTTGCTCCGATGGAACAAAAGGAGTATGGGGTGGTGGTAGTAGCACTACCGATGTCATAGATTACATAACCATAGCTACAACAGGAAATGCAACTGATTTTGGAGACTTGACTGTGGCTCGTTACGGTTTAGGAGCTTGCTCCGGTGATTAAAATAATTAAAACAACAATAAACAGCACTATATAATGGATTAATTATGAAAATTTACGCACCAAATATTACAGGATCATTTATTGGAAACATAAGCGGCTCAACAACTTCAACTGGTTCATTCGGAAAACTATTAGCCGATGGTAGTCAATTAACAAATTTACCAGCTTCTTATACAAGTGCTCAAATTAGTGGTTCTTGGCAAGGTCAAAACTTTTCAACAACTCAAAGTTTTTCAGATGGAACTGCTACACTAATTAGTGGCTCCGCATCTTCAACTGGATCATTTGGTAAAGTATTAGGAGATGGTAGTAGTTTAACCGGAATAACCTCATTTGCTGGTGCGGCTGGAACTGAAACTTTATTTAGTGGTTCAGCCGCTTCAACTGGTTCATTTGGAAAAGTATTAGGAGATGGTTCATCTCTCACAGGAATAAGTGGATTTGATTATACATCAGGAAGCAGTCCCGTAGTAACTACAAATCCAAGTAGTTTAGGGGCAACTTGGATAAATACGACTTCTGGAGAACTATTTATCTGCCATGATATAACTTCAGGTGAAAATAATTGGTTAGGAACTGCTGGAACTGAAGTTGTGCCGGCAGTACCAGGGTACTTCGGTGGCAGAGGAGTGTTTGGTGGTGGATACTCTGGTTACGACACCATTGATTACATAACCATAGCAAGTACAGGAAATGCAATCGATTTTGGAGACTTGACTGTTTCCAGGCATGGTTTAGCAGCATGCTCTAATAACGCAAGAGGATTGTTTGGTGGTGGTTCTTCTACTACTGATGTCATCGACTATGTAACGATTGCAACTACAGGTAATGCAATCGATTTTGGAGACTTGAGTGTGGCTCGTTGGGGAGTAGGAGCATGCTCAGATGGAACAAAAGGATTATGGGGTGCGGGATACTCTAGTCACAACGTCATTGATTACATAACCATAGCAACTACAGGTAATGCAAGTGATTTTGGAGACTTGACTGTTGGTAGAGCTCGAATAGCTGCTTGCTCCAATGGAACAAGAGGAATATTTGGTGGTGGAGCAACCTCTTCCCCCCGCAACACCATTGATTACGTAACCATAGCAAGTGCAGGTAATGCAACTGATTTTGGAGACTTGACTACATCTCGTCAGTCACCAGGAGCATGCTCCGATGGAACAAAAGGTGTATTTTGTGCTGGAGAAACCTCGGGTGCCAATTCCAACGTTATTGATTATGTAACCATTGCAACTACAGGTAATGCAACTGATTTTGGAGACTTGACTGTGGCTCGTAAGTGGGTATCAGGTTGCTCCGATGGAACAAAAGGAGTGTTTGGTGGTGGATCCTCGTCTAACGTCATCGACTATGTAACGATTGCAACTACTGGAAATGCAATCGATTTTGGAGACTTGACTGCTTCTCGGGGTTACCTTGGATCATGCTCAGGTACTTAAAATAATTAAAACAATAAATAGGAATTAAAGTTATGTTAGTAAAATTCAATGAAATAATAGAAGTAGTTCTACACCATGAAGGTGGATACGTAAATGACCCTGATGATCCAGGCGGAGAGACTAATTTTGGCATAGCCAAGAGAAGTCATCCTGACGTGGATATCAAAAATCTCACCAAAGATGGTGCTAAAGAAATCTATAAAGAACATTATTGGGATGCAAATAAAGTAGAATCCTTACCTGAAAATCTAAGACATATAGCATTTGATATGTATGTTAATCAAGGTAAATCAAGAGGTGTCAAAATTTTACAACAGGCTGCTAATGCCAAGGGTGCTGGACTTAAAGTAGATGGTGGATTAGGACCTATGACTCTCAAGGCAATAACGGAATCTAATGTAGAGTTACAAAGAGTAA
>Ga0257118_1002193_pt1 | contig 9795 bp, 6 predicted proteins | sample SI112_150mmetaG_FD_190156 | JGI IMG/M metagenome (GOLD analysis project Ga0257118, IMG submission 190156) | Marine microbial communities from Saanich Inlet, British Columbia, Canada - SI112_150m | ecosystem: Environmental > Aquatic > Marine > Inlet | place: Canada: British Columbia | collected...
TAACCGCAAGGGAGATGGCTACCCGGGGCCGCAGACCATCTGGATTGGGCTACAACGATGCCGCGACTTCGTGCAGGGGGTTGAGGCAATGAAGGAGATTGAGCGGAGAAAGGGGTAACGATATGGCCATTACCGTCATCAAAGGGAACAAGCCGCTGTCGCTGCGCTACAGCCGCAAACACCGGGCAGTGCTCTACGCCTCGGAACCGGAATATATCGAAGCAGCTCTGGATGACCTGCGTGGCTGGCGGGAACTGGAAATACCGCCGCTCACCATGCTGACATTCCGCCATGAAAGCCTCAAGGAGTGGCAAAGCCATCCCTTTAAATTTGTCTGTCAGGAACGAAAAGGAACCTTACCCGAAGGAGTGAATGCATGAAGAATAACGACAGCCATCTCCGGCTTTTTGTCTATGGAACCCTGAAAAAAGGATTCTGGAACCACGACCGATTCTGCACCCGGGCCATCAACATTGAACCCGCTACCACTTGGGGCAGGCTCTATCATCTGCCTGCCGGATTCCCGGCCTTGGAAGTCCCGACAAGCAGCATACTGGCCACCGGCACTGCCGATCCGCTGGCCGATACCCGAACACAGAACACGATTGAGCTGCCTGAAAACGCCATGACACGCCCGGAAGACGACTGGGATCTGGTCCACGGGGAGCTGATGACCTTCGCAAATCCCGGTTTCGATCTGCCACCCATCGACCGGTTGGAGGCATTCAGTCCGAATGGAAGGAGCATGTATCAGCGGGTTCTGGTGGCGGCTGAATGCCAAGATTGCCTGAACACTTGCTGGACATACACTATGAAGGTCTATAGGGGTCGAGAACGGTTGACTTCGGGATCATGGGGCTAATTCGCCCTTTATCGATACTATTCGGCAATAATTAACTTGATTTCGGTCTAACAAACAGTTATCTTTGATGGGTATATTGCAGAAATTGCGTCCGAATACAGAGGCTCTTCAAGCCTGACCGCTTGGAGTTAATGCAATAACCTCATGATTAAGAAGGACATGACCTATGGAAGAACGATGGCTTACAGTCGATGACATTTGCAAATATCTCAATGTGAGCAACGAAACTGTTTATAAGTGGATCGAGCAACGAGATATGCCGGGCCACCGGGTAGGACGTCGATGGATGTTCAAACAAAACGAGGTTGATGAATGGGTTCGCTCTGGTGGCGCAGCGGACAAACCGGAAAAGGATGAGCAGTAATCAATGGAACGACCAAATAACACAACAGACCTTGGTGCTTATAATACCGCAATCAATGTGATTGGCGGGCTGAAGGATTGTAGTGTCATTTTCAAAGCCATAGATTCTCATTTCAGTCAATCCGACTCATTAAAAGAGCTCGTCAATAAACGTAATGAATTTAACCTCCGTACAGAAAAGAGCCGCACAAGGATTGAGCGAGAAGTTCGAAAGGCTTTCCTGCAGTTTAAGAACGAAGAGCATCAGGCTCTCATTCAGGGGGTTTTTACCGAGCGGGTACCGCTGCAGGACAAAGAGCTGATTCTTGTTTGGCAATTTGCCCTGAACAACCGGCTGTTCAGAGAAATCTCGTCACGTGTTTTTGCTAAGACATACTATTCAGGCCGCGCCAGCATATCCAAAGACGATATTACCGCTTATTTAAAAGAATTCCTGCGCCAGAATGAATCGCTGGAAATCAGCTGGTCTGAAAATACGATCAATACGCTTTCAACCAAATACTTGAACCTGATGAGCAAGCTCGGATTCCTGAGTCCAGGAAGAGTCAAATCATTCAAGCACATCAGGCCATCCTCGGAAGCGCAGGTGCTCTTCCTTTACTTTGCAAAACTACTCACTCCAGGTGCCAGTAATATCCTGACGAATGAATTGCTGCCCATTAGCTTTGTACCGTCGGAAGATGTTCAGGATCGTCTGAAAAAGCTCTCACTTAAAGGCTTTTTCAATATGAATTTTAACGGTGTCGCTTTGAACATCGAACTAACCCATAGCTATAAAGGAATTTGCGATGCCTTATATAACTGATCATCAGCAAAAATTTACTGATCTGAAATTTCACATAGCAAACCAAGATCAATTAAGACGTCAGGCTAATGGCGGAAACAGCATTATGTTTTCATATCCGCCTAACGAAGAGCAACAATATATAGAGAAGGCTAAGGATCTCTATGCGGATAATGCATCATTCATCGATGTCAGTAAATTGCTGGTTCAGTTCATAGACGAGGATGGATGGGATTCCTTCAGTGAGTATTACAACGACTTCAGGAATACTCCTCACCTGATTTTTCGTTCGGATGACCCCACACCGGATCTTTTTGACCTGATTATCAGTGAAATTGAGAACGCCTGCCGGAACGACAAAATTCCATTTCTCATAAGAACCGGTTGCCTCTTTGGGACAGGGATCGAAAACGTAAACATCATGGAGCATAAGGCCGTCATGAACCTGCCTCATCCTCTTGTGATTTTTTACCCGTCAAAAATTGAGGACGACAACATTTACTTTTTGAACTTCAAACCTGCATCGAAGTATCGCTGCACGTTGGTGAAATAAGGGGCTGTACATGACAAAAATAAACGAAATTCTGACTCTGGATCTTCAGGAAGATATTAAAAATGTAATTGACCTGGAGGATCGCTCTGAACTGGAAATCCAGCAGGAAATTGAATCCTATATCGTGACCGAGGGAATTGGTCGGCACCTATACAATTTCACCAACCAGTTTACCTCCAATATAAAAGAAACAGGCGTCTGGCTGTCTGGCTTTTATGGCTCCGGTAAATCCTATTTCGGCAAGATGCTGGGTTACATTATCGATAACCCGACCATCAATGGAACGCCAGCCCGGGAGCGCTTTATCCCACGGCTTAAAGGTGTTTCAGACGAGAGCATCATTGAAAACTCCATCCGCAACCTTGAAGCCATCAACAGCAGAGTTGTATTTCTCGACGTGGCCAAGCAAAACACTGACAGAGGACTGGCGTTCACTCTTTTCGCAAACCTTCTGAAAAACCTTGGTTTCCGGGATGATATCTATGGCTACATGGAGTTTGACCTCTTTATTGATGGCAAACTCGATGAATTCAAAGGTAAGGCTAAATCCCTTGAGGGGCAGGAATGGGATGAACTGAAGGCCAGCAACCGTCTGGTTGCAAGGGTTATGCGAAAGGTGTTCGCTGAGATGGGGTACAGCGAAGCCGACTATGCCGACACCCAGAAGGTGTACAGCTCGGCCATTGAGGATTTCTCGGCGAGCAAATTTAAAACTGAACTTGAGAAGTACCTAAAATCCAGACCGGACGAAACGCTTGTCTTTGTCTTTGACGAAGCCAGCGAAGCGATCAGCCAGAAAAAGTTCACGCTACTCGATCTGGAAGGCATCAGTGAAGCACTTTCGAGCATCAGCAACAAGGTCTGGACCATCGCCATTGCTCAGGAAAAGCTCGATGATGTTATCAATAATGCCAATGTTAACCGCAGCCAACTGACCAAGGTAACCGACCGCTTTAAGACCAAGGTACATCTTGAATCCACAGAGGTGGATGTCATCATCCGCTCCCGACTGCTTCATAAAACGGATGCCGGTCACAAGCAGCTTGCGGATTACCACAAGAAAAATGAAGGGCTCGTATCGGATGCCACAAACCTGAAATCATCCTTTCCGACCAAGACGGCCGATGCGGACGAGTTTGCAACCTACTACCCGTTCCATAAATACCAGTTCGACATTCTGCAGAAATTTTTATTCAGCTCCAATGCGCTGGTGGCCACTCAGATTGCTGCTCGTGGAATGATCATCACCACGTTTGATGTCCTCCGCAAACAGATGCGCGAAAAAGAGCTCTACAGCTTCACTCCGGGATACGCAATCTGCACAGAGGCACAAACAGCACCTCCAATCGGATTGGTTAACAAGTACGATACTGCCAAAAAGATTTTGAACGAGCGAGGCAGCACCGTCGATGGCGAAAAGCTGCTGAAAACGATCCATCTGCTGGCTGATTCCGAAGTGGTGTCGCCGACCGTGGAAAACATCACAAAGAGCTACATCTCGGACATTACCACCTACTACGATGTTAAACCGGTCATTGAGGAAGCGCTTGCATTGCTGCTTGAAGCCAAGGTGCTTCTGCTTTCGAACAACAACTACAAAATAACATCCGATCTTGAGGGCAAGCTCCTTGAGGAGATGAAGGACTTCGATGTCGAGCTTTTCAGCAAGAAGCGCTCATTGATCAACTGCATCAAGGATTACAAGCTGTTTACTCCGGTGGCTAACTTCAATGATGGTACGGACAGTTTTAAATTCAGTGTCCTGTCTGATCAGGATGACGAGCTGACAGGTCCGGGCAGCAAGCAGCTGAAACTCACGGTCTACAGCCTTTTCAATATCAGCGAAAACAGACAGGACTTCATTGAAAACCTCAAACTGGAGACCCAGTACCAGAAAGACCTCATTACGCTGGTGCCGGACAACAAAGAATTCTCGCTGATCGACAAATTGATTGGTGAAGTCAGCCGCTACTCCTACATGGAGGAGAAATACTCCAATGAGTCAGATCCGGCCAAGCGGCAGATCATCCGGGACTTTTCCATTATCCGGGAAGAGAAGGAAAAGGAACTCCGGGTTAAAATTGAAAAGGCTTATCGCAATGCCTCTCTGATCTACATGTTTGACGAGCACCTGCTCAACGCGGATGGCTTCAAGGGCACAATCAGCGAATTGCAGCGAAAGCTGATCAAAAACATTTATACAAAGCGTCTGGCTTCCGGTTTGTCTGAAAGTCTGGTATCCAAAATTTTCAGTAGCCGCAAGGAAGGCTTGAGCCGACTGCTTTCCGGCGACGATTTCAAGTTTTTCGATAGCCACGGCAACTTTACTGGTGATCACCTGAAGGTGGTTGAAGAGATCAATGCCAAGATCAAGAACCGTTACGTTGACGGCCGCACACTCGAGTCTGATCTCTCTGGCGCACCGTGGGGTTATTCTTTCGGAACCATCGTTTCCACCTTGGCGGCGCTTTTACGAGCCGGTCGTTTATCGGTTAAATACAATGGGGACACATGGTTCTCGCATGAGCAAAGCGGCATTCAGGAAGCCTTCACCAATGCCACCAAGTTCAAATCCGCTTCCTTCAAATCCATTACCGCCACGCTGACAGCCGCCCAGAAAAATCAGGCCGTACAGTTGTTGATGGATCTGGAAATCGAATCCCATGCCGGTCGCAAAGTGGACTGGAACACCAACGACTTTGATCTGGCAGACAGCATCAGACATATGGCCGACCATTTTATCGGCGCACTGACAACGCTGGGGGATACGGTTGATGGATTCGAATCCCTTTTCCCGACGGTAGCCGATCAAAAGCAAACCTTACTGAGCTATGGTGGCAAGGTCACGGAAAGCAACTACATCGAAAAAGTCGAATACCTGCTGACCAACAGCGACCAGTTTTCCAGTGCAATCCAAACGATTCTGAAGGCGCAGAAGTTTATCAAAAAGAACTTCTCCAAAGTCAGAGAGTTCAAACGCTTCATTGAAGAGGTGGTGAGTGAACTCAAAAAGGCAGATCGGACAGACAACACCATTAGGGAAGCCAACGAAGAGTTTAACCGCCTGTACAAGCAGGACATGGTCAAAAACTTCGGCAGCCTACAGCAGCAGGTGCAGATCGTTAAAGACAGCTATTACAAGCTGATCAAGAACGCAGCAGCCGGAATGAGCCATGAATACCAGCTACTCAGCGGAAAAGTCGATGCCGCTCTCAGGACCTTGAAGAGCTATCCGGCCGAACTAAATACACAGAACCAGAAAAAGCTGGACGAGCTCAAGCGCTACTGCTCGGACCGTGTTATCAAAGAACCAGTGCTGGAATATGCCATAAGTTGCAAAAACTGCGGTTACTCTCTCTCGGATATTTTGAACTACACGGCACTGGCTCCCACTAAGGACAACGAGCTGCTGATTCTTCAGAGCGGTTTCATAGCAGAGGCACCTAAGCCGGAACCGGATACGGGTGGCGGTTCTCCGGATCAGCCTTCGGCCCCCAAGAAACCGCGCAAAATACGGTTTCAGGTGACCAGCAAGATCATGACAGTGCAGGAATATAAATCACTCCTTACGGCTCAACTGACGTCGCTGGCCGCAGCCAGACCCGATGAAGAGATCGAACTGGATATAGAAACTTTATGACAGGATGTTAACAGATGAAATTAGCAGAACATGTAGATAAGCTCCGTGACCTCATTGAGGCGGCTTTTGATAAACATTTCGCCCGGCTGGGGATCGGTAAAACCAAGCAGCTGGACATCGAAAAACTTCCTGAAGAAGTCAGGCCCAAACGGTTGCGCTTTGAGGAGATGCTCGAAAACCATATCGGGGAAACCGGCGATTACGAACACGCCCGGGAAAAGCTCATCGATGAGTTGACCTTTACCCTGTTTAACCGACTGGCAGCCGTCAAAGTAATGGAAGCTGCCGCATTGTTTCCGCCGGTTCTGACCAAGCAGTCGGAACACGGAGACCGTTCTTTCGGCCACAAGGCATGGCTCGAAATGAACCCGCACATGCGTTCGGAAGAACTTGAAGGCATCCGCGAGTATCTGAAGACAGCTTTTGACGAACTGGGCGAGACCCTTCCGCTTTACAGCAGAACCTATCCCTATGCCTTGCTGCCCGATGCCATCAGTCTCAACGAGATCATCGATGCCTTTAACACAGTGGGAAAGGATAGCCAGGTGGGCAACGACATCTGGCAGAGCGATGATGTGCTCGGCTGGATGTATGAGAGCTACAACAACGTCAAGAAAAAGGCTCACAAAGACAGCGGAGACAAGACTGAATACAACAAGGTTTCCCTGCAGTCACAGGTGTACACACCACGCTGGGTGGTCCAATTTCTGGTGGAAAATTCACTGGGCAAACTCTATCTGGAAATGTATCCGGATTCCGAGATCAAGCGCCGCTACAAGATTGCCAATGCCCCGCAGACACAGGAGCGGAAGCCTAAACCGATGCATGAGGTCAAAGCCATTGACCCGGCATGCGGATCGGGCAACTTCCTGCTCTATGCCTTCGATTTCTTCTATGATCTCTATGTCGATCAGATCGACAATTACGGCGCTGATTACGATGAAAAAGAGATCCCCAAGCTGATTATCGAAAACAACCTGCACGGCATCGATCTGGATGACCGGGCGGTTCAGCTGGCCCAGCTCGGCCTGTTTATCAAGGCCAAGAAGAAGCGCCGCACTATCGGCGAACTGGCCTTCAACGTGGTCTCCTCCGACTTTTACCTGCCGGAGTACGAAGCCGTTGAACATATCTTTACCGAAGGCACCACGCTGGACAAAAGCCAGCAGGAGCTGATTGCCGAGATCTGGAACGACCTGCAGTATGCCTACAAGTTCGGCTCACTGATCCGTCTCGACGAAAAGGTCAAAGCCAAACTGAAGATGCTGGAAGCCAAACAGAGCTCAGCCCAGCCGGAGCTGTTTACAGCCATGGAGATTGCGGCGCACAAGGACTTTGCCGCTACCTTCTTCACCAACCTGAAAACAGCGGTCGAGCAATATGCTCAGGCTCAGGGCAGTACCTTCCTGACCAGCAAGACCCGGGATGCCATCACCTTCCTTGAACTGCTGACCACCGAGTACGATGTGGCAACGGCTAATCCGCCCTATACCGACAGCGCGGACTTTGGGCCGGAGCTTAAGGAGTTTATTGAGGACAACTACAAAAAGCCGTACAAGTTCCACACGAACCTCTACGCCACCTTCATCAAGCGGTGCTATGACTTCACGGGTAAAGCCGGTTTTGTTGCTATGGTTCACCCTCCAACGTTTATGTATATCAAAACGTTCGAAGACGTGCGCAAGTTTATGGTCGATAAAACCCATATCAATTTCTTTGTTGAATGGGGTTACTTGGGAATGTTTAACCCGTCGGCTCGCGTAGATAGCGCTCTTTACATACTGGAAAAGAACAATAATCAGGAAAAAGATGCGGTTTTTGTAAAGCTGAATCACCTGTATGAAACCAAGCGTTATGACGCGTTGTTTGAAGCTTACGAAAAGTTTCTTGCAGGAGGAACACATGAACTCCTTTACTCTGTTCCGCAATCCAAGCTGAAGGTCATCAAATCTTGGCCCTTCATTTACTGGATCTCCGACGAGTTCCGGGAGAAGTTTGGGGAGGAAGCTTTAGGCGATAACAACAAAGCACTTACTGGTTTGATGACCGGTAACAATAACAAATTTCTTCGCTTTTTCTGGGAGGTTGATCAAGCTAACTTATCTGAGCATTACCCTTCAGACGGAAAAAGATGGGTAGGTTATCAGAAAGGTGGGCCGTTTGTACGATGGTACGGAAACAATTGGACCGTAGTAGACTTTGCAAACAATGGAGAAAAACTTGCCACAACAGACAATCGAGAGTTTTATTTTCGAGAAGGTGTTTCCTATTCGGCCTCTGGATCGAAAGGCGTAAGTTTCCGTTTTATAGAAAACAGGTACTCTTTTGATAAAGGCGGCCCTTGCGTATTCAACATTCAACAAAAGATGTCCAACGAATATTTGCTAGGGTTCATGAACTCAAAACTTTGTAAATATATAGTTGACTGCCTCAATCCAACTGTAAATCGTCAGGTAGGTGATATTAGGAGGATCCCTCTAGCGATACCGTCAAAATCGGAAGACCATCGTATATCCAAACTCGTAAAGGCAAATATAGAGATCAAGAAGATGTTTTGCCAGTTTTCTATTGTCGAATTTCTGTATCGTAACTCGCCTTTCACATTTTTCAGTCAAGGCGAACTGAAAAACAGGTTGACGGTATTTTTAAACTTTGAAAACAATCTCCTCACCCAAGTTCTCATAAACGAGGCCATAATTAATGAGAAAATATTCGAGGTCTATGACCTGACTGAACATGACAAGGCAATGGTACTGGCCAAAGAAGGTAAGAGCATTGGGGACCTTCCGGTTTTTCCTGAAGCACGGGATGCCTATTTGGCTGAAAGCGTAGCAACCAAGGAATTCGCGCTGGATGCCATTCGTGAGTTTATCGAAGCCTTGCCAACAAAAGAGTTCGATGCCGAAGAGCAAGAAGCCATTGAAGGTGGTTTCCTAACTTTATATCAGGGGAATAATACGCTGGAAGAGTTCTGTATCCGCCATCAGGTTAACCCAATCAACGTCTGGTACTGGTTCAAAAAGAGTAATGTAATCCCGCAGCAGCGAATGCATACGCTGGCCATGGAGTTTCTGGCCGACATGGTTCGGGAGATCCTCATGGAGGATGAAGACGGCATTATCCCGCTGGTGTCCAATGCCGGGGAAAAAGTCCTGCTGGATCGCATCGAAGAAAAATTCCGTGAAAAAGGCTTCAGCTCAGCACAGTACTCTAGCTTTGATTCGGTGCTTGGCCGTCCGATCCACGAGTATCTGAACAAATATTTTTTTGCGGAATTGTCCGACCATCTGAATCTGTTCATGTATCTGCCCAAGACGCCGTTTGTCTGGCATCTTTCCAGCGGCCCCGAACAGGGTTTTGACTGCTACATCATCATCTACAAGTGGAGCCGCGACAAGCTGATGCGCCTGCGCTCGGTCTACATCGAGCATCGGGAGCGCGCACTGGTCAACCGCCAGAGCGATCTGTCCGGCAACGAAAGCGCCGATGCCCAAAACGAAAAGGACCGCATCTTCCGCCAGCTCAAAGAGATCGAAGCCTTCAAGGCCAAGATCGATGAGTTGCTGGCCGAAGGCTACAACCCGATCCTTGAT
>Ga0257118_1002224_pt1 | contig 9683 bp, 9 predicted proteins | sample SI112_150mmetaG_FD_190156 | JGI IMG/M metagenome (GOLD analysis project Ga0257118, IMG submission 190156) | Marine microbial communities from Saanich Inlet, British Columbia, Canada - SI112_150m | ecosystem: Environmental > Aquatic > Marine > Inlet | place: Canada: British Columbia | collected...
TATGATAAGGGAACTATAGTTATTGCAAAAAGAGGTGCGGCAATTTTCAAGAACCGTGTACAACTTCTTGCAAAAAGATCATCAGTAGATACAAATTTGATGACTATAAATATTGGAAGTGGATTTAGTGAGATTTTTTTTAAGAATCTCCTTGAGTTTGTTAATTTGGAATCAATAGCAGATACGACATCAATTCCTCAGATAAATAACTTCCATCTATATGATATGAGTTTCATTTATCCTCCTCTCCCAGAACAACAAAAAATAGCATCCATCCTTACCTCAATGGATGAAGTGCTTGAAAAGACCCAAGCCCAAATCAACAAACTAAAAGACCTGAAGAAGGCAATGATGCAAGAACTCTTGACCAAAGGCATCGGTCATACAGAGTTCAAGGATAGTCCTGTTGGAAGGATTCCAAAGAGTTGGGAATATTTATCAGCGCAAGAACTATTAGATTCTAAGGTGCTTTTGGCATTAAAGGATGGGAATCATGGTTCACAATATCCAAGAGTAAATGACTTTACTAAACAAGGAACTTATTTTCTAGCGGCATCTAGTATTACGGAAGTTGGAGAAATTGATTTTAATAGTTGTCCGTGCTTGCCAGATGACAAGGCTGCCAAGTTAAGGATTAAACCCGCAAAGGGTGGAGATGTAATACTAACGCACAATGCAACTGTTGGAAGGGTTGGTTTGATTCCTAACCATATAAAAAAAATTATAGTAAGCACATCGACAACATATTATAGAGTTAATCCAAAAATAATTTCCTCAGGTTTTTTGAAGTTTTACTTTCAGTCTCCTGTATATCAGGAACAATTAAAAACTATTATGGGACAAACCACAAGAAATCAGGTTCCCATTACCGCACAAAAAGAATTGTTGATTCCTTTAATACCTACAGATGAGCAGAAACAAATATTCAATTTACTTAATTCAATAGAAAGAACATTAGAATCACATCAATTAAAACACTCAAAGACAAAGTCTCTCAAAAAAGCACTCATGCAAGACCTATTAACTGGAAGAGTCAGAGTGAAAGTATAGCCTATGGCACAAGACGAATACAACAAAGTAGAACTTCCTGCAATAGAACAACTAAAACAACTCGGTTGGACTTATATTGAAGGAGATGAACTTTCTCCAGAACATCATTCCAAAGAACGTAATTCATACAAAGATGTAGTTCTTGAAAAAAGACTTCGTTCTGCAGTTAAAAAGATCAATCCATGGATAAACGTGGAGAACCTGAATAAAGTCGTCAATGAGTTAATAAGAATACAGACAACTACTCTGCAGGAAGCAAATCAATCTATCCATGAGACACTGCTTCATCACCTATCTGTCATTCAGGATTTAGGCAAAGGCAACAAAGGTCAGACAGTAAGGATAGTTGATTTTGACAATATTGATAATAATGAGTTCATTGTTACTAACCAATTTAAAGTTTCAGGAGTCCTTCAAAATATAATTCCAGATATTATTCTCTATGTAAATGGATTGCCTTTAGCAGTGATTGAATGTAAATCTCCTTACATCACAAATCCAATGGAAGCAGGCATCAACCAACTCTTGAGATATGCCAACAGAAGGCACCCAGAGGAGAATGAGGGAGCAGAGAAGCTGTTCTGGTATAATCAGATGATGGTATCCACGCATAGGGACAGAGCAAGGGTAGCAACAATCAGCAGTCGTATGGAACACTATCTGGAGTGGAAAGACCCTTATCCATTAAAGCATTCAGACATTAAGCCAGAGCCTAATTCACAGGAAGTTATGATTGCGGGAATATTCACAAAGGCTAACTTTCTTGATCTGATACAGAACTTTATAGTATTTGAGCCTATGGATGGCAAGGTCATTAAGAAACTTGCCAGGTACCAACAATTTCGTGCAGTTCATAAAACCATCCAAAGGCTTAAAACAGGAACAACTAAGGACGACAAGGGAGGTGTCATCTGGCATACACAAGGTTCGGGGAAATCACTTACAATGGTATTTCTTGCCGTCAAGATGCGTAGAGACCCAATTATGAAGGAGTACAAACTAGTATTCATCACTGACAGAATCCAATTGGATAGCCAACTTACCTCTACTTTTGAAAGAACGCAGGGCGAAACTGTCTACCATGCTAAGAGCGTATCAGAGTTAAAAGAACTCCTGCAGAAAGACAGTAGCGATTTGGTAACTGCAACGATGCAGAAGTTTCAGGAATCCAGTGAAAACTTTGACTTTCCAGAGCTAAACGCCAGCGAGAAGATTGTAGTCCTTGCAGATGAAGCACACAGATCACAATATGGAATACTTGGAGTAGCATTAAACACAGCACTGCCAAATGCTCCCAAGATTGCATTTACCGGAACTCCATTAATCAAGACCGAGCAGACTACCAACGAATTTGGTACTTACATTGATACCTACACCATTGAGCAGGCAGTAGAGGATGGTTCTACTGTTCAAATACTATATGAAGGAAGAGAAGCACAAACAAAAGTTACAGGAGATTCATTGGATAAGCTATTTGATGAATATTTTGGTGACAAACCAGATGAAGAAAAGCAGGCTATAAAAAAGAAATATGGAACTGAAAAGGCAGTCCTTGAAGCACCTCAACGAATAAGATGGATTTGTATTGATATTCTCAAGCACTATCGTGAACACATTCAGCCCAATGGATTCAAGGCAATGATTGTTACATCCAGTCGTCATGCTGCAACCGTCTATAAGCAGATGCTTGATGAACTAGATGCACCTGAGTCCAGAGTCATTATTTCAGGAGATCATAACGACCCAGAATATCTGAAAAAATATACAGATGCAACAAAGCAGAAGGAATATATCAGGGGATTTACTAAATCTCTTAAAGAGTCACCAATATCCATTCTGATAGTAAAGGACATGTTGCTAACAGGTTTTGATGCTCCGGTTTGCCAAGTCATGTATTTAGACAGAAAGATAACAGATCACAATCTATTACAGGCAATTGCAAGAGTCAACAGAACACATGAGGGCAAACAATGCGGTTTCATCGTTGATTATTATGGACTATCTGATTACCTGACAGAAGCATTGGAAATGTTCACTAGCGCAGATGTGAAGGGTGCATTAAAGAACCTTAAAGAAGAACTTCCTAAACTGCAGGCATGCCATACCAGAGCAATGAAACATTTCAAGAATGTTGATAGAGATGATATTGATGTCTGTGTTCTCGTTCTAAAGGATGAAGATGTGAGGCAACAGTTTGAGATTGACTTCAGGAAATTTGCTAAACAAATGGACATCATCTTCCCAGATACTGTCGCTACGCCTTATATTCCTGACCTTATGTTCCTCGGCAAGATCAACCAGTCTGCAAAGAATATGTATCGTGACCCTCAGTTGGATATATCCGGAGTTGGTGAAAAGGTTCGTAAACTAATAAACGATCATATATATGCAACCGGAGTAGACCCAAAAATCCCTCCTATTGATTTGCTGGCAACTAATTTCAAAGAACATGTATCAGCCGTTAAATCCAGTAAGGCAAAGGCAAGTGAAATAGAACATGCAATCAAGAGCCATATAACAATTAACCTTGAAAATGACCCTGCTTATTATAAGAAGCTTAGTGAGAAACTAGAGAGCATCATAAATAGCCATGGAGAGCATTGGGATGAATTAGTCCAGCAGCTATTTGATTTCAGAGAAAATATAGAAAATGATCGCCAGAAGAATGCTGCTGATTTGGGCTTAACGGTAACAGAATCAGCCTTCTACAATATCCTTGTATCTGAACTGGAAAGAATAGCAGGCAATGACGAAATTGATGAAAGCGTGCATAAGGAGGTTCTGCAGGTAACTACCAGACTTGTTGAAATGATTGACGAAGCATCTCAAATTGTAGACTTCTTTGACAAGCATGACGAGGTCAAAAAGGTGCAGTTAGGTATCAAGAGGGAACTGATGGACTGTAGCTTTGATGATAGCAAGTTAAGGGCTGCCGTTATCAATGCGTTCATGGATTTGGCAAGAGTCAAATTCAGCCAATAAGCTTATGAATGATTTAGGATTTGAATATAAGGTTATAAGAACTAACAGGAGAAAGACTGCATCAATTTCAGTTAAAGATGAAGTTGTGTCTATTTTAGTGCCAGAGAACATTCCTGATGAAAAAGTACAGGCGATTCTCTCCAAGAAAAGCAGATGGATAAAAGATAAATTAAACTATTACCAAGGAACTCGAAGTTCATCAAAAGGCAAAGATTATGTAAGCGGTGAAGGGTTCCCTTATCTTGGTAGAAATTATAGACTGAAAATACTATCTGGAAAATTAAGTGGGGTTTGGTTTAAGGACGGAAGATTAGTTGTTCAGATACCAAAGAACTTTACTCAGAGCCGGAGAGTGAAAATAATAAAAGAGTTCCTGGAAGAGTGGTATCAAGAACGGGCATTATTCAAATTAAAAGAGAAAGCCAGACGGTTATCAAGGAAGGTTGGCGTTGCACCTAAAGCGATAGGAATCAAATCTTATAAAGGGAGATGGGCAGGTTGCTCAAAAAGCCATGAAGTTTTCTTCAACTGGAACATTATTATGGCTCCCAATCGAGTTGTTGACTATGTTGTGATTCACGAACTAGTTCATTTAATCCATCACGACCACAGTAAGGAATATTGGAAAAAGTTGAAAGCCGTATTCCCTGATTATCTGGAGTGCAAAGAATGGTTGAAGGTTAATGGGAGACGATTACATGTTTGATCTACAAGCTTGAAGTATTCCTTTTAGAAAGCACACTTCGCAAACTCTTTTAAATATCTGACCATCACATCATAATTTTGTTTTCCTGTGAATCCTGATATTAAACCTCACAGATAGCAAGAACCTTAATACCACGCTTCTTTATTCTGTAAACTTCCTAAAAATCACCATAAAAACGTTCATTAAATATTATTTCAACCATTGACACTGTATAGCCATGTGTTGTACAATGTAAGTATGAAAAGAGATGATGGAAAAACAAATGAAAATCAGATTGTTGCAAGAGTGACCGAGGCTGAAAAAAAGAAGCTTATTGCACTTGCCAAGTCTAAGGGTTGTGATGGATGGACAGGATTTGTCAGATTGTTAGCTTATGCTAAAGAGGTAACTATTAAAATATAAATTTTTTGTCTATATTGTATAGCAAATAGTTGTACGAAGGCTAAAGGGAGGTGATTAAGAAATGGAAAAAAGAGTAGCTATTTATGTAAGGGTATCTACAAAAGATCAAAGTGTTGATATGCAGTTGAATGATATTGAGGGATACTCTAAAGAACGAGGGCTTAATATTTTCAATATCTACAAAGATAGTGGAGTTTCTGGCACAAAGGAAACGAGGCCAGCACTTGGTGAACTAATGAACGATGCAAAGAAAAGAAAGTTTGATATGGTTCTTGTCTGGAGATTTGATAGGTTTGCCAGATCAACAAAACACCTTGTAACAGCATTACACGAATTCAGGCACCTTGGAATAGATTTTATTAGCTTTCAAGAAAACATTGATACTTCTAGTCCTCTAGGAGAGGCCATATTCACGATTATATCAGCCATGAGCAAGCTGGAGAGGGATATCATAGCAGAACGTGTCAAAGGTGGCTTGCGCAAGGCTAAAGCGAATGGTAAGAAGCTTGGTAGGCCAAAGAATATAGTTGATACTGAGAAGGTAATCGAGTATAGAAAACAGAATAAATCAATAAGACAGATCGCCAGTGAACTCGGTCTATCCAGGGGATCAGTTGAAAGGACTTTGAGAATGTGTGTTTAAACTTTATAGTCAAACGTAATTAGGAAAAACTGCGATGTATAATGCACCTCCAAGCGAAATAGTTAATTACATAGATGCAAGACTTCCAGAAGTGAAGGAACAACAGGAAGGTTCAGGACGTAGCCCTCTAATACAGAAAGACCGTTATCCAACTGTTGTAACTGTACTTTCAATGGTAGATGCTATCCCAGAGCACCTTGTTACACTTAGAGGCTCTGCCAATTTAGAATACCTTGAGGCTGTTGCTGCAATTCGGCTTGCGGTCAAGTTGTGGGATACTGGTTTACGCCAATCTATAGTTGACGACGCGCGTAATGGAAATAAAAACCCTTTTACAATTCTTAGAAAACACCTTGGAGCGTTCAATGATGAAGGCGCAGAACCCTCGACAAGCGAACTCCTTTTCATTCAGGATGCTAAGTTTCGTGAATTGTTACGTCTCGATCTCAGCACCGTTAATCAATCTATTGATAACCGTGAGTGGAAGGCTGCAACCGTACTTGGTGGATCGGTGATTGAGGCATTTCTTCTCAACGCACTTCGTGAGCATAAAAAGAATGATCCTTCTCAATTCCAAAGTACAATTTCAAGATTTAAATCGTTAAATAGATCATTTAGTAAACTTTCAGGGAACCCCAACAAATGGATGCTTCATGAGCTTACAGAAATTGCATTGGAGTTCTCTGTAATCGAAGACAACACCGCAGCACAGTGTAGAATTGCAAGGGGTTTTAGAAACTTAATACATCCAGGTAAGGCAGCACGTCTTGCTCTGGAATGTGACAGGGGTACAGCTTTCTCCGTACTTGCTGCTATTGAACATGTTATAAGAGACTTGGCATAATATAGAAGTGTCTCAAAAACCTTAAAGATTTGGTTGTCATAAATAGTGTGTTTTCAATATGCCAAATCTACATTATTAGCTGTCTCAAAATCAGATGTTTTTGGGACACTTTAAGTTTAATAAAACTTTAGGGCTAGTGTTGCTCTCGAAAATTGGTAATCCCTACAAGTTATCCTAATCACCTGCCCAATTCTGACTTGTCCAACCTTCATTCTTCCGTATTGTTTACTCCACCTGTAATAGGTCTGTTTGTAATTCCCAACTTTCTACATATTTGTCCCGTATCATTCCCTTTGGATAATTCTACTTCCGCAACTCGAAGCTTGTGGCTTATATCACTCTGTACTAACATTGCAACAGGATCAGTTTTTTGGGGAGCCGTTCAATAATGGAGTGTCAACCAAGTCAATATTTATGCATATTTGCGAGGGACATATTTTTTTACCTTAATTTCATTTAATCTGAGTTGACAAAAGTTTTGGTCTTGGTAACTTAAGGACATCTTACATTTAAATATATGTTTAACACATAGAAACTCTTTAGGAGGGTAGTAAATGATAGTAAAGCAAAATGTGAATATATTCCTGCCAATAGAAATGTATAAGTCTATCAAGAGGCTAGGGCAGGATCTGGATGTACCCTATGTTCAATTGATTAGAGAAGGGATTAGTTTCGTGTTAGAAAAATATCAGGGAGGGACAATAAAAAAGGCATAAAAGAGTTGGAGCTCTTTTATGCCTTGAGTACCACTTAAAAAAGGAAATAGACACGCTAATGAATAATACCTCTTACTGTGGTGGTATATCTGCATTTTACAGTTCTACCGCTACATATCAACAGGATTATTCCAGTTATTTCTTCAACTAAGGCCAAGGTACGTTTACAGGGCATTACTAATAAAAGCAAAACGGTATTAAGGAGGGAAGGAGGAGTCATAAGCATTGGCCATATAATCTTGAGTGAAAGTATATAGTGGACTGGAGGTTTCTGGACAGTAGTTGAGATACCTTTTTATATTTTAAAATATTAGAATGGAGGATTGAAAATGATACAAGGAATAAAAAGTAATATCCCAGAAGAACTGAATGGAAAAAATAATGATGAAGGCTTGATGGATATGGATCAAGCAGCAGAATATCTGAATATCAAAAAAAGTTCGTTATATCAACGTTGCATGCGGAAGCAGATAACCGTAGTTAAAATCGGAAGATTGAATAAATTCAGAAAGTTCGATTTGGACGACTTTATTGAACAAAATGTGGTTGATGCAGAAAATTAATGGTAAATTCACACCAAAATAATAACAACCATATACGGCTGTATCCAACGCCAGCCGTGAGATATAAACTGCTAACACGCCAGGACTTGCGACAATATATATATTTCCTTACATGTATTTCCATTATAATACATACTATTCTTTTAGAGATATTTTATCGTACTATAAATATTAACTCATTATAAATTATACGTAATACTTCGTTTATTTTTAGGTTTTTGAGAGGGGTATAAAATGGGAGCAAGGTATAGGAAACATTTTTCATTATGTAAGGATATTAAATGCAATGGTAGGCAAGGAAAACATTGTCCACCTGAAAGGCCACGCAGATTGAGCGGTGAGTATAAAAAGTGTGGTGCGTGGGTTGTTGAGCTCTTTGATGAATCAAAAAGATGGAAAACAGTAGCATTTCGAGATGTAAGGAATAAAAGAGATGCTGAGAGGCGTTTGGCTTTACTCATTGGTGATAGGGAAAGAGGTTTGCTGAAGTTGCCAAATAAAAAAAATGTACCAACTTTGGCAGAGTATTGTGTACAGTTTTTAGAGGATGCCAAAAGCGGGAGAGAGAATACATATTTAGGCAAAAAAAGGGTTGTCAAAACATTGACAAAATATTTAGGAAGCTATAAGTTAGATAGAATAACTTCGTTTATTATAGAAAAGTTTCGTAATGATCGGACAAAAATTGACTCTGTAAAAAACATTACCATTAATACAGACATAGACATTCTGCGTAGCATTCTAAATCGTAGCGTTGATGAGGGAGTTTTAGAAATTAATCCCTGTGGCAAGGTAAAAAAGTTAAGAGTAAGTCAAGAGCGAGATAGGATTTTAACTGGTGAAGAAATAGGGCATATTCAAGACCGTACGAAAGGAACAAACGAGGGGTTAATGATTTTAGTAGCACTTTTCGGAGGATTAAGACTTGGAGAAGTTTTGAGCCTAAAATGGAGTGATGTTAATTTTGATAGAGAAGAATTAACATTTGTTCAGAGCAAGACAGGAAAACGGTTAACAAATCCAATAGGTGGTTATCTTTTAAGAGAGTTGGAAGAATATAAAGAGAAAAGTAAAAACGAGCGGTTATTTGACAATGGAGAGGTTAATCAGAAATTAGTCATAAAATATAGTAGCCGTTTTTCTAGATTGTTTAAGACTCTAGGCATTGAGCGTTTCACTTTCCACAATTTAAGACATTGCTTTGCCTCTTTCCTCAGTGATTGTGGTGCAGACGCTTTTACCACTCAAGCATTTCTTGGGCACGCAAGTTTATCTCAGACTGCACACTACACCCACAAACGAATGTCGGCAAAACATGAAACAATTAAAGGAATGGAAGAATACATTATGGGTATGACTGAAGAAGGTAAAATAACGGATATTAATAGTATTTGTGGTACGACATAACTACGACATAAACGTTATATCTATGGCAGTGGAGATAATAACCAATTGGTATTACAAGACTTATACTGTTAAATATTACGAAGTAAAATTTACACAACTTGTTTTACATTTTCTACAAAAAAATATATAATGTGTTCTTTAATTTTGATTTATTTCTTACAAATTGGAGGGAGCGTTTTAAACCATGAAACCTGATTTTACATTAGACTGTTACGGTTTACTTTGTCCAATGCCCGTATTTAAAGCATCTCAAAAAATAAAAGAGTTGAAAACCGGACAAGTACTGGAAATTATTTCAACTGATGACGGAATAAAGAGCGACATTAAAGCGTGGTGTGAAAAAACAGGAAATGAACTGCTGAAAATAGAT
>Ga0257118_1002226_pt1 | contig 9666 bp, 10 predicted proteins | sample SI112_150mmetaG_FD_190156 | JGI IMG/M metagenome (GOLD analysis project Ga0257118, IMG submission 190156) | Marine microbial communities from Saanich Inlet, British Columbia, Canada - SI112_150m | ecosystem: Environmental > Aquatic > Marine > Inlet | place: Canada: British Columbia | collected...
TAGCCAGTTATCACCATATTTCATGGAAACCTCTAGTGGCACTAACAGTTCAAAATCAAATGGCCGCTCCATCGTCTCGCGGACTACCTTGTTAAATTCAACATCGTGCTGGAGGTGTTCCGGAACCTCCAACACTATTTCATCATGAACCTGTATCAACATCCTAGCACCGCAAGCTTTGATATACGGATTTTCCCAAAGTTTAAGCATTGCCAACTTGGTAATATCCGCCGCAGTCCCCTGAATAGGGCTGTTCTTCACCTTCCGCTCAGCAGACGATCGGTCCATACGGATATGGGACAGAATGCCGGGTACCAGACGCTGCCTACCTAGAAGAGTAGAGCAGAACCCTTTTGCCCGAGCAATATTGATCGTGGTCTCGAAGTAGTCAGGCACCGAGCTAAACGTTTCAAAGTATAGTCGGATTGCTTCCTTCGCTTCATCGAGGCTGATGCTAAGCGCGAACGCCAACTTGCCTGGACCTTGACCGTACATAAGACCAAAGTTAATGGTCTTCGCACCCTTTCGCAGTTTAAGAAGATAGCGCTCTCGGTCAGTCAGATCGCGCTTGTTAGGGTCACCGACACTAAGGTCATCGATGTCCTTGGCAATCTTGATCTCTTCGTAAGGCTCGTTGTACATCTTGGCTGCGGTAGCCGAGTGGACATCATCACCATTAATGATGGCATTGCAGAGCGTCTCATCACCCGAGAAGTGAGCCAGGATTCGCATCTCTAGCTGCGCATAGTCAGCCGCCAAGAGCTTGTAACCAGGAGGCGGCTTGTACGCTACCCGAATGAAGGGTGGCTGGTTCTGCAGGTTGGGATCAGACGAGCTAAGTCTACCCGTACGGGCACCTGTCTGATTGAAGGACGCGTGGACGCGCCCATCCCTGTGCAGCCGCTTTAGTAAGTTGGTGATGTACGTACCGAGGTGCTTCTTATGCTGTCGGTACTCTAGTAGTTTCCGGCTATGGATACACCCACCAGTTGCCCAGTGAGTTAATGCAGCCTTATCCAGCTTGGGTGCCTTAGTCTTCTCTGAATACGCCAGCGGGGTATGCTTCAGCTTGTCAAAGAACAGCGGGTGGAGCTGAGCGTTGCTGTTCAGGTTAATCATCATCCGTCCGGTCTCTTTACCGAACCAACGGGATAACGTCACCATCTTCTTTTCGATCTTAGGTGCCTCGGCTAGAAGCGCCTCTTTATCGATCAGAACACCGTTACGCTCTAGAGCCCACAGCACCTTAGTGAATGGTAGCTCTGTCTCGATGTAATATTCCCACAGGTTGTGGTACGGGCCTCGAGAGGTCTTACGCTTCTGCAGCTCATCGCGCAACGCCATGAACAGGTGGTACGTAGAGAACGCATCGAGGGACGCGTAGTTCAGCACCACATCGTGGTTGTCCTCATCAAGAAGTACCTCGGTAAGAGAGCGCTTACGTAGCTGAGGCCCAAACACCTTCCTAAACGGAACCATCTCGATCTCTAGGTAATTCCAAGAGAGGCTCTTCAAGTCGTGCGGAACCAGGTCGTTGACCAGGGCGTGCATGACCATCGTGTCGTACACGCGGTAGTGGTCCACCATGGCGTTTCGATTAATGTCGATGCCAACAGTCAGCAGCATCCACTGATCAAAGTTCGCGTTGTGCATGATGAGCTTTACTTCTGGGTCCTCCAGTAGCTCTTTGAAGCACCACATGGCCTGGGGCCAGATGGCGTATCGATTATCACCAGTACTTAGCGCCAGGATGATGGCTTGATCCACACCCCTACGGAGACCTGTGGTCTCAGTATCCAACGCTATTAATTTATGTTTTCTTAATTCCTCAAGAACCGGCTGTGCTTCTGCAGGAGTAGTCACAGCGACTGCTTCAGGAAGACGGGTAAACCGCCCCATTATCACCTCACACGAAAAAGAGCCTAACGTGAGCGGGGCCCTGAGTTTCCCCAGAGCCCCGTCACACCAACAATTACATAGGCAGATCTTCGGTGTCGTCTACATCGTCATCCCAGGCGACCGAGTCATGGTCTTCCTCAGCCGGGGGCAGCGGGTTGTACTCGTCGAGGATCTTCTGAGCCGCGTCATCGAACGGGTTAGGCCGATCCATGGCTTTGGCCTGCTCTTCGAGGTCCATCTTCCCCAGGAACTCATTCAGGTCCATTGGGCGAGAGAGCTCTTCGGGCAGCTCAGTTGCGGGTCTAAAGTCCACAACGCGCACGTTGACTCCTTTACCGACAACGTCAAACGCGAGCTTGACGTCACAGTTGTAGATGTCGAGTGCTTCGGTGCCCTTAGCTGGGTCACCACAACCTTCAGAGTAAGTGGCATCGTCGCCACGACCAGTCTTATGACTGCACTCGTAGACCTGCTCTGCCATGGCCTCATGGTCACAGCTTCCGCACTTGACCGGCATGTTCTTCAGTCCGTCTTCCACATCAGAAGGGATTTCCTTCTCATAGTGGTTGCCGAACATCTCACCGCACGAAGCGCACTTGTACGCATAGGTGGTGATGATGCCTGTCTTGCAGTTGGTGCAGCGATCGTTGAGCTCTTCGAGCTGCTCCATAAGCTCACGATGAGCCGTTGGGTAGAGCGACCAGAAGAACGGCTGACCGAAGACAGTGTCCACGCCCTCAGCACACATCTGGCATGCAGGTCGACCACCACGACCACGCCCCTTGCAACGGACGTAGTTGTAGTAGGTGCTTCCGTTTCTACCGGACTTAGGGATGGCGTGGTAGTTATGTAGGTCTACCAACGAGATTGCTTCTTGCTCAGTTGCGAGAAGCTGCGGATTCGAGTCCTGCGATGCGTAGTAGTACAGCACGCAGGGGACCGGGAGTTCTCCGTTACGGGAGTTGGCCACGATCTGACGGCGGATGGGCTTGCCGTTCTTCTCACCAATCTGGACCCACTTGGAGTGCCAGTTGAACCAAGGGCGATCTTTACGCAGACCACGGAGCTGAACCCAGGCGGTGCCTAGTTCCTTGGTTCTAAACCACTTCATTCGCTGGACCCAGCCGGGGGTCTTCCGACCCTTATTGCGCTCTTCCTGCTGCTTGTCCATCAGCTTTTTACGTGAGCCTTTCTGGCTCTTGTGCCAATTAGCGAAATCTACTTTGTTTGACATTATTTAATCTCCAGAGCGCGGAGTGTTCAGCGCCCTCAATTGCTTTCTTTACCTGTTCTATTGTTAGGTCATCTGGCGATATTGGTTCATCTGTTGGGTACTTTGCTATCCGAGTATAAAAGCCCGGATCCATCTCGATGATTTTCTTAGTGCCGTTTCTACCGGCCTCATCGTTATCAAGAAACAGAATCACTTCTGTCGTTGTGCGTTCTAAAAGGTAACGCTGTGCTTTTGTAAGGTAACTGCCCAGTAGTGCAACTGACTCAGCGAAGCCAGCCTGCTGTACCCATAGGCAAGCTTTGAAACCCTCACAGACCACGAGCGGCTTGTCAATGACCCCGTCCATATAGTCTCGGTAGAGCTTGTCCAGCCCCCACACAACTTGTCCTTTTTTAAGCTCAAACCCATGTTGGACTTCCCACAGTTCTCTTTTGTAGATCTTGTACCGAGGTACTTCTCCACGAACTGTGCGTCCAGACAAACCGACCAGATCACCTTCGTGGTTCCTGATGGGAAAAATTATCCGCTTTCTGTCCCGGTCAAAACCTATCTCGTGCTTGCGAATCAGAGGTGGGTCAAAACCCCACCTAAGCATCTGTTTCGGTACGTACGAGAAGACACCCAGGATCTGCTCAGGTAGCACTGAGAACTCGAACTCAATTCCTTTATCTACGGACTCACGTACCGGTCCCACCTCTTCCAGAAGGAGCTCTAACTCAGGCATGGAGCCCGAGGTAACACCCAGATCCTTCAGGAGTCCACGCAGGGACCACCCCCTATCACAGGTGTGACAGAAGGTAGTTCCAGGAGCCTTACCCTTTTTAGGGGGCCCCACGTACACGTACATGGATGGTGACTTCTCCTGCCCACCTTTGTGAAAGGGGCAGAAACCTTCGACGTTATCTTCGTCGGTGCTCTGCTCTTTGAAGCGTATGTATTGCCCGAGAACAGCAATAATTTCATGCTTATGCATTAGACATGCTAGGTGCGTCTATCTCGGTCTCATCCACTACGCGCAGGTGAGTGACATCTGCGGCGTCGGGTGCGTTACCGAACCCTGCACGCCCACTCGTAATACCACCATCCTTCTTGGGCGGGTCCTTAATATCGGGGACGTCATCCTTGTCGTCGTCCTCGTAATCGTCCCCGATGTCCCAGAGGTGCCTACCTGAGTAACCGAAGTTCTCACAGGCGATGGCGTGGATAGAGAAGCCCTCAGCCACCACCTCTCGACCAACGGCATACCGGATGGTCAGCTCGTTCTTGAGCTTGTTGTGCACCAGCCGAATACCTAGGTCGCAGTCCATGACCGCACCCTTGTTCATGGACAGGGAGGCGGTGCCACGGGACTTCTTGTGCTTGATTGCCTGGGTCTCGTTCTCTTGGAAGATGGCCATGATTGGAATAGCCGTCGACTTGGCAATCTGCTTAACCTCACGGTTGATGACTGAGAGGACCTTCCAGTCCAGAACTCGGTCACCACCAACGCCAGGTAACTGCAGCATGTAAGACGAATCCAAGAAGACGAAGTCAGGCTTGTACACATCAATCTTTCTGCGGATGTCAGCAGGGCCACCAACGGAGCCGTCTGCTTGGTCCGCGTCCGTGAAGATAAACTCTCCACGATGCTCAGCGGACGTCAGCTCGCGGATGGTATCGAAGTACATCCGCTCTTCACCAGCGCTTAGCTTGCCGTCCAGAAGGCGCTCATAATTTACACCTGCTAGGATTGCACACATCCGCTGACGGATAGTGGGCCACATCATCTCCTTGGAGTAGATGAGGCACCGACGTCCGGTCTTAACTAGGTGGGCAGTACAGATTAACCCCAGCCAAGTCTTCATGCTCTTAGGCATTGCCCAGATCATGATGTAGTCACCAGGGGACATTCCGCGTGTGTCGGCGTTCATCTGCGCCCACGGATAGGGTAGGCCTAAGCAGCCATCGTTCTCTTTACGCTGGTTGTACGCATCGAGCTCCTCTTTGAGGGCGTTATCGCTGAAACTCCGGTCGTTGCTCTTGGAGTTCATCTCCTGCAGCTTACCGATGTTAGCAAGCAGAGTAGCCGCCACCTCATGAGGCTTGTCGTGCATGTCTTGGATGGCTTCGGTTAGGAACTTGTCCAACCTACGCCGGGTGTAGTTGTCCACTACCTTTTGGCAGAGGTCAGGAAAGTTCTCTACCGCTTTTGGCAACTCCAGGCTGGGAAACCACTCGTTGATGGTCTGCTCACTTGGGATGTGACCGTAGTTGTTATTGCGCTCGTAGTGGGTCTTGATTCTAGACCAGACCACTTGGACTTCCATGGGGCCGAAGGACTTGAAATTAATCCCACATCGTTGCGCTTCTTCGAATTTCTCCCCTGGGTTCTCACCCCGTATTACTGCTGATAGTAGTTGGTGATCCCAGCTTGCCATTAGATATCTCCTATACCTGGAGGCGGAGAGAATACCGGCACTTCTGCCAGGTCTTCTGTTTCGCCATACTTAGCGCAAACGGCGGTTTCAATCACCTCGACTAGTACGTCCAGGGCGTCCTTCACCCCCGGAAGGGTGTTAACAGCTTGGAGCGTCGCAGCGGCCATAGGGGAATCCATTACAGACAGCCCCACCTTCGCTGAGCAACTACCAGTCATCGTGTTGAAGGTGACCTCCGTAACGCGTAACCCGTCTATCTTGCATGAAGTGAGTTTCTTAGACATCCTCGTCCTCAAAGATATGGAGGAACAGGCGCGATCTAATGTCGTCACTGTGAGCCAGAAGTAGCCGACCAATATGGTCTTTAACCGCCCCGACACTAATATCCTCAGCCATGTTTTCGGCGCGTTGAATCGCCTCACCTGTCTGGTCACATTGCAGGGTGACCGACGTAAATACTTCTACCGAATAAGGAATCTTGTCCCAAGAGCCTAGGGGCCCCCAGTACTCACCATGGCTAATCTTCGCCGAACTGCTTTTTGTCACCGACGCATGCACTTGGCCTTCAGAAACCAAGGTCTCGACAGGAATGAGTTCCTTCGACATTCGTAACCTCTCTAATTCTTTATTATCCGTGCCAGTCCATGTACGTCTGTACCCGACGGTCAGGAGGGCCGTAGCCCCCCCAACCGCCGGTGAATTACATGACATCCTTACGGGTCGATGACAACAGGCTTGGGACCTGTCACACGAGGAGTGGTGTGGATGATCTTACGGCAGTGCTTGACGACGTCCTCAGACACCATGCCAGCTTCCATGAGGCCATCTAGGTACTTGGAGTCCAAGTCCTTGATGACGTTGCGATCCTTAAGGATCCAATCAGGGATTGTGGCGCTGTCCCAAACAACCTTTTCGGGCTTAGCGCTACGGACGAAGGGGCCAACCTTCATACGCTTGTCAGTACGGATAGTCTTGATACCGGCCTTGGCGGTGGTATGAGCGGTGTTGTAACGCAACACAAGCTCCATGAAGGTGTTGAACACCTCATCATTATCCTCGATGAAAGCGAACATGTCCTTGCGGGCCTCTTCGAAATCACGAACTGACTGGATGGTTTCCGCTGATACGCGGCTTGGGTACTTGGTCTTATCGTTTATGTCTGCTTCTTCAATCTTTACTGCTTCAATCAGGATTTGTCTAAGTGTCATCGTTTATCTCTTATCGCTGCAGCTAGGCCGATCGCTTCGCTTATATGCTTAATAGCACCTTCCCAGAGTCCTTCCGGGTCGGTCCCTATTGATGTCCGGTACAAAGTGACCGGAGAATACGTAACCATTACGGGCACGTTAAAATCAGATACCACTCCCTTAATTGGGACTTCTAGTACTCTACCTACGCTTGAACCAAAGGTCGGCGGCTTCTTTGGATACAGGGCCTTAAGTGCGGTCGACCCCATAGCTACGATTATCTCTGGCTCTACTATCCGAACCTGCTCATGGAGCAAAGTGCGGCAAGCGGAGAGCGTGTCTTTGTTGTGCGTGGGCATAATTTGTGCCCTACGCCAGCTTGCGCCGTCGTCAAGTAGCGGGTCAGAGGGACACCCCGCTGGCGGGCAGATGAAGAACTCTTCAATAGAGTGACCGAGGTAGTCGAACACCAAGTCTAACGCCTTGCGTCCACCTCCACTGGGGAAGTTAACACCGGACAGATCTTGGGGGCTCATGCGGTCAAGTACGAAGAGGACGTCAGCGTTTGGGTTGCCAAAACCCCTACAGAGGGTTTTACGGATGGCGTGGCATTCACAGCCTTTGCAGCCACTGTTCTCCCAGAACAGCTCTGCTAGTTCTTGTTCAGACGTTTCTAACCTTGATTCCATTAAGTTTGATCCTCTTAGCTAGCGAGGCGCACAGGGCTCGAGCCACATGGATCTTGTGGTCGACCAGTACAATAGCTATGGGTTTCTTCTTCCCAGGGGAGGCACGCTCCACACGACCCTTACCCTGCTGAAAACCACCCCAAGCCTTAAACGGTGTGAGGAATAGTACGGTGTCCAGAGTCTTCGCGTCTAAACCCTCACGGGCAACACCGAAGGTTGCAAACGTCACATCACAGTCAAGTATCGTGCTGATCCGTTTGTCTCCGTCAGTCTTACCGCTTATTGCGCCTGCTGTGAAGAGGTTTGTGTAACTACCCGAATCGAATAGCTCTTTCAAGATCTCTGGGTGCTCAGCAGAGTGGGTTAGCGCGAGAATCTTGCGTCCGGACTTGAGAGCCTTGTAGACCATCTGCATGATGGCGTGGTTCCGAGAAGGCAGCTTGGCAAGCTCCCGGTACATCTTTCCTACAGAGAGTTCACCTGACACGTCGTAGATATCTGGGCTCCGCCCAAACTCGGTGTCAAGTTTTTGAAAGTAGACGCTCGCGTCTAGATCGCCGGTCAGGTCTGTGAAGAAGATCGGGCCTAGGTGGGCGTAGTACGCACCCTCTAGTCCATCTTCCCGCTCAGCCGTAGCGGTCAACCCGTACCTACTAGCGAAAAAGATGTTAGCCGTGCGGAGGAACGTCGCTGCCGAGAGGTGATGTACCTCGTCGAACAGCGCGATTTTAAATCTTTGTCTGACTTCAATGGGTATTGTGGCGTATCGATTGGCAAGTGTCTGAATCATCACGAGTACGATTGGTTTGTCCCATTGGGCTTTCTTGCCCTGTACAATACCGATGTCTTCGCGTGCCAAACCTAAATGCTCTTCTATACGTTCAATCCATTGAGATATCAGACCTTGGTTGTTGACCACTACTACCGCCGGACCGGCGCAAGCAGCAATCTTTTTCAGCGCTAGTACGGTTTTGCCTTTCCCACAACCAAGGTTGAGAATGCCGTATTTTCTAGCGTTGAGGTGTTCCCAGGATTCAAGTTGGCCTGGGCGTAAATTAATTAAATCGTTGTAGGTTACCTCGTCGTAATCCGTTGGGATGAATGACTTAATGGGTAACCTTAGCTGAGCCCTTATACCAGCAAAATGTCTAGGAACGACAACGTGGAACAACTTCTCCCTTGCGAGCTGCAGGTGTTCCTCCTCACCGGTTCTATTGTTTACCGTGGTCAACTTAGTTGTCCTAAGGAACAGCTCGACATTGCCGAGCTCCTCCTTGCTGATCCAGAGATCAGCGGACAGGGCGTTCATGCCCTCTATGCTATGACCCCCATCTAATTCAGGCAGTATGTATTCATCAGTCTTCATTTAGTATCCCGGCGAATCGGCGAGTGACCAGAAACTCTTCTGCCTCACTTCTCTCCAACCCGGATAGGTCGAAGTACTCCTTCACTAACCTATCAAGTTTACTACCATGTGCAACGGGTCCCTTTACTATCATTGCGGATAGTTCAGGATTTACTCCCTCACGCATTACCGACTTAACTATCTGCTGTCCGGTCACAGAGAGCTGGTCGATACCCAACCCCCTCATGATAGAAAGCAGCGCTTCCGTAGGTGGCGTAGCCTTACCTGTCTCGTACCTACGTATAAGTTCTCGGTTTACCCCAGACCTCAGACTTAGCTCTACGAGAGTGATTTTGTTACGTTTCCGTATGCCACGCAGTAGGGCACCGTAGTGTACGTCCAGCATCGTTATTATTTATCACGGAGTGCTATCTCAAACAGAGGTATATCTACATGCGTCCCGTCGACGAGTGTTACCTCGAGGTTAGCTGACCCACCGGTGGGATCGCCCTCAACCTTCAGGCGAGTTTCCTTGGCTAGACTGGTCACCAACTCAATAAGGTGGTCCTTGACTCTATGAGCGCGTAATACTTTGGACCGCCCCGTTATTCCATCAACGTCTAAGGATACTTCCATTTCGATGGTTAACCGCTTATCATCTTGCATGTACTGCTCCGTAGTGTAAAAGGTGGCTATCGGAGTACTTATACCAATAAGGTAGCCGACATTGTGGAGAAAGTAATGGCAGACACGTCCTTGGTTCTAGATCACTACGATGACGGGGGTCTCCTTCTTCGCAAGCTTTTTGCTGACAAAGGCACCCCTTCGATCATCAAAACAGCGGCGGATATGTCCAACCCCGCCACCCTTAATGCAGAGGACTACGCGTTAGTTA
>Ga0257118_1002254_pt1 | contig 9592 bp, 9 predicted proteins | sample SI112_150mmetaG_FD_190156 | JGI IMG/M metagenome (GOLD analysis project Ga0257118, IMG submission 190156) | Marine microbial communities from Saanich Inlet, British Columbia, Canada - SI112_150m | ecosystem: Environmental > Aquatic > Marine > Inlet | place: Canada: British Columbia | collected...
TGTTGTACAACAACTTAAGGAATTGAATTGTATCAGTTTACTCCCAATTTGCAAGGGTTTCTACTGCCTCATACTATACATAACATACGACTATTATTACGCTTAGGAATTCCCGTACAGAAACTAAGTAGGAGTACAAAACCCTTTACGGTAAATAAAAAAAAGGGTATAGAAATTTGACTTCCTATACCCCCTCCCACTTCTCATAAAATTTGGTCACAAAATAAATACAATCTCTAAGCTATATTCTCCTTCGTTATGTCGTAAGTCTTTTTATGATATGGTAGAGGATAGGGGAGTCGAACCCCTGACCTTTTGAATGCCATTCTGCTTTAATTGGATAGGTAGTTTTTCAGTTTAGTACTTACTGTTTTGTATTGTTTAGGTTTATGGCTAATTCAGGGGGAATAAATACCCCCCTGTTTTAGTCTGTTTTGAAATGATTTGTTCACAATTTGTTCACACTCAGACCCCTTGTGGTATGAAAATGGGGAATTTATATTATTCCTCATATACACCCCATTTCTATCAATTCAAATTTCACATATCAAACGTAATTAGATCATCTTTTTGAAGAAATGAGAACCTGTTTCTTGTAAACCGAGTAGATAGAATTGCTTAAATTATATATTGATATGTACGATACTAGACTCGAACCAGCGACCTCTTGAACCCATTCATCTCCAAAGGTATAAATTGTTTTTTGGTTTAGTTTCAACTATTTTATTTTATTAGACTTATAGGCACATTTCCAAAATCTAATTTAGTCTATTTTAGGGTGTTTTAAGTTATTTTGGATACAATTTGGGCACAGTCGACCTCTTGATTGGCACTCAAGAGGTCGGGGATTCGAACCCCAGTTTCAAAGTTGTAAGTGTTGTATTTGTGTGTTTAACAGGAAGAATGCCTCTCTCGATGCTGTTCCAGTGCCGTTTCTAACATTATCAACATTCTGGTAGAGTTCTACAAATGGAAGCCTTGGTTTCCTTCTCAAAGCCATCGACAGCATTAATGAAAATTATGCTTTCGTTCATCTTAAACACCATTCATATACTAAGCGTAATAAGATGGTAAATCTGAGGTGTCATGACACCTTTCCACATTCCGCCTTATCGTATCCTTTATCCCTCATTTTAGACTAAGGTATTTCGAAGCGCATATTCAGGTTTTCCCTTATTGCAATCATATGCCGAATAGTTTAAGCTGCCACTTTAAGTTTGCAAAAAGATGTAATAACCGACATTTTAATGTAACAGGAGTAATTAGTAATCAAAAACTCTGATTTTACCATTTTGGTACAAATTGAAAGGAGATGATTATTTGATTTGAAGGCTGTCGTTAAAAGAGCGTAAAGTAATGGTAACACAGTAATTTGATATCAGTAGTTGTTTTCACATTTTATTTAGGTTTGCGATTTCTTGCCAAATTATTAGATAAAGGAGGAGTGTACAATGGTCGTAAGGTTCGGGAGATTACTTTTTATAGCAATGTTTTCATTGGTAGTAGTTGGTTTTTATTCTACAAGCGAAATATTCTTAGTTGGTAAGGGTAATGACACTGCTTGGGCAGATGATGGTAGCAGCGATGACGATAGCAGTGGTCATCACAAGAAGAAAGATAAGCATGGCCACAACGATGATGATAGTAGCGATGATACAACTGGAGGAGGTCAAACACCCCCCACAGTAGACACATCATTCCCATTAGTGATTAATGACGCTCAACTAAATTCTGCGTTTCAAATTACATTTACACCCAATTCTCTATTTACGCTTGATTTTGCTGAGATTCCCGGTACGCAAATTCGACTGTTGTTTCGAGGGTTTGTAAGAGGGCCAACGGCGACCAAGGCCGAATATCAGTTGGCGATTAATCAAAGTTGGCCTCCGAATCCAGTAGCCATCCTCGGGAGTGCTGTGAGCACCACCAGTAGCACGCCTGACGTTATAGATACCGGGTGGATTTCATATACGAAGCCGACAGGTATCGCAATGCTTTTGATTCAGGCCAGAGTCAATGCTGCAGCGGGAACGTTCGAGGATGCTGCAATGTCACAAGCAGCTACTATTTGGTTTAAGTAATGTTTTATTTAATTTTAAAAATATGAACAGCGAACGTTTGTTAAGGAAAGAGATGATTAAGGCAATTAGGAACAGCCCTAATAGATTGCCATGATTACTTAGCTATTTTGCTTATGCTAAATAGCCATGGAATCCAATCTGGATGATCTCGATGCAATGCACCTTGCCATAGAAACTAAGGAGAAGTTAGCAAAACAAAGCTGGAACATATTATATTGGATGAAGCACAAAAACCATCCAATAACAGCATTAATGTCAAAAGGTTTAGACGGTATGGAAGTAGTTGAAGTTGGTGCACATCGTAAGGGTATTGTAGAGGAGCTTGAGAAGGTACATATATACATATCACAGCTCGAAAAAATGGTAGATACCATTAAAAGAGAATAAGGCCTTTTGCTGATAGGGTGGAGAAATTAGAGGCTTTACTTCTTGCCTTATATAATGATCTGTCGAAGGAGGATCTGGCAAAGTTAGATTCTCCTCCTAATAAAGTAGAATAATTCAAATATTTGCAATTAATTTAGTGAGCAATCAGGATAAACCTGATAGAAAACTGTTATCTGAGCGTGTATAATTTTTCTAAAATTTAATATGATTTTATTTCTACGTAAAAATATAGTTAGGAGGGGACATGAAGTTAAGATTTAGACCATTATTTGTTGTTTCAATTATTATGATAATCCTTGTTGTAGGGCTATACTCTCTGGGTCTAGAGAAAGGAACTTTTGCACAGGGTACAACAGGAGGGACTGGTACAGACTTTGGTACTGAAACATCGTGTGTGGGTACGATACAGGATCCCCCTTATCCTGTAAAGGAACTAAAATTTCCTTGGTTTCCAAACGGCCCTACTAAAAGAATTATTTCTCCATTTAATCGCTTCTTTGAAGAATTCATTAATAACGTTGGTAGCGAAACCAATTTTATTGGTAGTGAATTGGATTTTATTGGTTATGAGAATGGCACTGAGACTCCATTCTGTATACCTACTTCATTGGCAGGTGTAGTTGCAAGTAACAATGAACAGGGTAGTGTAGATGTAGGAGAATTTAGAATTCTTGAAGATAATGGAAGCTGCCCTGCAGGGTTTATATGGATAGACTATAACGAGAACGGAATCAAAGATGCTGGTGAATGCTGGATGGGTATGACTATCAAGGGAGGAGATGTCGGTATAGGCACTGATGCTCCATCGGAAAAGCTGGAGGTAAATGGCAATGTTAAGGCCGATTCTTTTATAGGAGACGGTTCACAACTTACAGGAATATCTGGAGGTGTAACACCGGAGGAGGTTCTTATTATGCAAGAGCAGATACTACTTATGCAGGGGCAGATTCAGATCCTAATAGATGAAGTTCAAATCTTAAGCGAATGTTGTAATAATAATGATAGCAGCAGTGACGATAAGAGCAGTGACGATGACAGTGGAAGTGGCCATAAGAAGAAGAAAAAAAAGAAGTAGTATTTAATTCTTATATTGATGAGTAACGGGTGTTACCTTATTGTTCGGGTGACACCCGTACCTAACCCTACCACAACCACATCTCACCAGTAATATTCCTATGAATCCCGATATTTAAGTTTTTACATATTCAAGGTAAGGTGACAGATTGTTTTGGTGTGTTATAAGTTCTTTTGTTGGGATCAGACGGTGAGTGGGGTGTAATATTAATACATGCGAACAGGCAGGGAACATACCCCCTGGGGGTGATTTTATAATATATCATATGCTTCTAAATGCTTGTATTTTGTTCTTTGCTTATCCTTAAATTAAACATAGCTTCATGATGCCAGCTTGCGTCAATTCCTTGAGGATCGTACCTTAAATATGACTCTTTCTCTTCCATAACAAGCTTGATATTTTCCAAAAGGTAAAGGTTTTGTACAATTGAATTTTCCTAATGCGCTTCCTTATTGACTTAGAATTTTAAAGGTGTAGACTTTTATCACATTCTATACATTTCAACTCAAAGACATAATGAAGAAAATATTAATTGTCGCTACACTTATATTCCTGCTTCCACTTTTCGGTTGTCTTCAGTCGCATGTTAAGGATGTTGATCAATTACAGAGTGACCTTGATAGATTGCAATCCCTGAAAATATCACTGGAAAATGATCTATCACATGCACCAGACCCTCTTAAAGTTGAAAATCATTTGCGTGAAGTTGATCTTAGGATGCGCTATATTGAATACGAAATACTAAAAAAACAATCTATAGAGCAATAAGCAGAAAAACAATTTATATATTAGCTTAAATGATAATATATAGTTCTAAATAAATCCTTAAACTAGCGTCTCAAAAATACATGTTTACGAGACACCTAAAATTAAGTATTTGAACTGTTGCAAATCAAATACTTACAACGTACAAGTTTCAAGGGTTTTCGAGACACCCTGTTTCAACGTCCTTTCTACCTTACCACGAGACAATCCCATCTCTTTAGCGATCTCACGTATTGATTTACCTTGCTCTTTGTATTCAGCTAACTTGTTTACATCAACACCCGTCTCAGGCCGTCCTAATTGCTTCCCATTGGCCCTGGCTTTACGCAAGCCACCTTTAACCCTCTCTGCTATGATATCCCTCTCCAGCTTGCTCATTGCGCTTATAATCGTGAATATAGCCTCTCCTAATGGACTGCTAGTATCAATATTTTCCTGATATGATATAAAGTCTATGCCAAGGTTCCTGAACTCGTACAGGGCTGTTACAAGGTGCTTAGTTGACCTTGCGAAACGGTCAAACCTCCAGACCAAGACAACATCAAACTTTCGCTTCCTGGCGTCGTTCATTAGTTCACCAAGGAAAAAGAAAAGGGGTCAGATCTCCCCTTGACTGCATCTTACCTTTAGCATTTTAAATCCCTTTATAATCTCCCTACTTACCTCCGAATAAATCATCTAAGAATTTATTTTCTCGTCCCTATCGGCCCTAATTTTTCCAATAAACTACCTCGCAGCAAGCTGACGGGGTACTATTTCTCATTCGCAGCAAGCTGTGGGGAATTAAACCCAGAGAGATTAACGGACCACACATGGCAAGAGCAAAAAGACATTATGTTCCAGGATACTAAGAAACTTGATGAGGTACTTGGAAATACAGCAAAAGAATTTTTTAGTTCACAATTAAAGAATGAAGCTCCTGCCGAAAGTCACAAGTCCTTTGTTGATATGGTGGAGGATAGGGGAGTCGAACCCCTGACCTTTTGCATGCCATGCAAACGCTCTCCCAACTGAGCTAATCCCCCGTTGTTTTCGTAAGTATATGGTGTGTTATTATTTATAGAAACTATGTTTATCATATTTGCCCTGAAAAATCAAGTATTTTTCAGAAATTGTGAAGTAAAAAATACTTCTTCAGATTTCTTGGGCTTGGCTTAAATGTTTTTAGGCAAGGAGAGAACCTTTGTGCTCCAAGACTTATTCCATCGTTTACTAATGAGTAGTTATTTTATCCTCAGTAAATTTCTAAATACTGAAAGGCCACTTCGTTGAAATGTGGTTATGGTTTTTACCCTCAACTATCCGCACCAAACAATTCATTTATCTGTTTTGCCAACTCAATGTGTTTAAAAGGTTTTCTGAGAATAAAGTCTACTTTCATCTCTTCTTTATCAAACAGTTCGAGTTGCTCACTCCAGCCTGTTATTATACCTATCTTTGGCCTCTTTTCTAACTTATTCAACATTTTGACTACTTCATATCCATTGACATCCGGCATGGCCAGGTCGCTTAAAACGAGATCGAAATCTTCTTTACTGGCAAGCGCTATAGCCTCAGCACCGTTATTAGAAATTTTAACCGTATGACCACCTCTAGTAAGTGCATTGTTCATTATCATACACATATCATCATTATCCTCTACAACAAGGATACGAAGTCCCTTTGCCTTTATCTCATGAGCTTCAGGTTTAGATGACAGTTTTTGCTGTGCAATTTCTCTCTTTATCGGAAAGCTCAAGTTAACTGTAGAACCCTTTCCTTCCTCACTTTCCACCTCTATCTTACCGTCATGCCTCTTTACTACACTATAAGAAACGCTCATACCCAATCCTGTGCCCTGTGGTCTTCGCGTTGTAAAAAATGGGTCAAATATTTTCTTCCTCACATCTTCAGACATACCCTTGCCTGTATCAGATATACTGACAAACACCGTGTCATCATTACTCCATGTATTAAATGAAAGGCTGCCACCATCCGGCATGGCATCCAGGGCATTATTTATAACATTTATAAACACTCCTCTCAGCTCTGTGGGGTTACAAAGTGCTTCCGGTATTTCTTTCATGCCTTTATTGTTCATATTATAGTTCATACCGCCCGCCTGAGCCATATTCTCCCAACGGGGCTTTGCGAAATCAATTGCCTGTTCTAATAAATGTCTGATATCAAAGAAAATATATTCTGATGGGTTTGCTTCTGATTTAGTAAACGTAAGCATTTTCTTCACTATCAAGGCTCCATCTTCACCCGCCTTTATAATAGTTTTTAGTCCCTTCTTCAATTCATTATCATCATCAAAACCCTGCTCAAGCACCTCTGCACGACCCATCATGACTGCAAGGATATTATTAAACTCATGGGATATACCGGCAGTTATCGTTCCTATTGACTTCAGTTTTTCTGACTGCAAAAGTGCATCTTCCATTTTCTTGCGCTCGGTGATGTCTCTGATAATTCCGCAAACAACATTTCTGCCTTTTAGCTCAAAAACACTAGCAGAAATTTCTACCGGAAATACCGTTCCATCTTTTTTCCTGTGATAACGTAAAGGAATTAAATTAAGTTTTCTCGTAATAGTTTTTTTTATAGAAATATCAGATTTCTCCGGTTCGTTGGTAATATCATAGTGCTTTATTTTGAGGAATTCTTCACGATCATATCCATAGAGTTCCTCACTAGCTTTGTTGACTTCAACGAATTGTCTTGTCTCAGAATCAAAAATCATGACGGCATCTCTTGTTGTTGAAACCACTTGACTGAATTTCTCTTCGCTCTCCAACAAAGACTTTTCTGATTGTTTGTGTTTTTCGATTTCCATCAAAAGTTTTTCATTTATGTTTGCCAGCTTTTGTTTCTCGGTCTTAGCCACTCTTTCAACTACCAGGGCTGGAAGCAAGACAGAAAATAACTGATAAAGAGTGAAAGTCACCATCCAACCCCAAATCTGAGCTCCATCCTCCATGCGATATAGAGCAAAGTTGATACAATGAATGATCCCGGCAACCATAACCATCGCCATAAATTTCTGGATCATTGTTGAACTCTTTCTCCTTTTAAATAAGACCCAGTAGATACCTTCAAAAAGGGGACTGGCCACTGCCACCGACAATGGTAGCGCAAAGATCTTAAAAGAAACATCTAACCTATAAAGGAGAAGAGTGGTCACCAGCCCGGAAAATATCAGGCCAATATACAATTTAATAGACAGCTTACTATCGATATCAGAAAGTAATATCCTGGTTATGTAATAAATAGGAATCACAGAAACAGTAAAAGAAAGAGCAATCTGAATAGGGTGTGTCTGAAATGCACCTTGGACGATAAAAACGAATCCAACCATCACCCAATAGGGTACTAATCTCAGGTACTCTTTTTGCCTGGAAGTCAAATAGAGAGTGATGCTGATAGCCATGTTGGCCAAAACGAAGCCAGTTAGAATTTGAAATAGTAATTTGGTAGTATCATCCATCTTTCAAGCATTCCTCTCTACTATGTAAAACCTCTTTTATCGTGTAGACGAAAATCAACAGAGTTCGAGGATCCGCCATTAATTTTTTATATTTTATCATTATTCCCACCTAATTTAATGAAAAAAAATCTACCAAAATTGAAGTCAAGGCATTAAAGAGGTCAAAGCACTTTGGATAAGATAGCACAGAAAGCTCTAAGTATTTTACACCTATAAATACTTTTTCGAGTTTTGAATTATCAGAAATTTAACAAAAAGCCTCATGCCTCTTGATTAAAACAAATTATAAATCTCATAAAGTTGAAGCTTATGAATATTTGTGAAGAACAGACATCTTAACGGCTCACGGAAAAGTCTGGTACCTTTTTATCAACTCCAATTGCTTATCAGTCCGACATAATGATCTCATGTCACCTATTGAAAATAGTATGATCATAACCTTCCCGCAGCGGGTAAAGGGATCAAATCTCCTCTTGGCTGCATGTGTCTGATATTTTACAATCCCCTTCACGTCAAGACTCCCCCGAATTGAATATCCAGCTGCATAGTCGAACAGGACGACCTCTTGGAAGTAAAGGATTTATAACTCATCTTGTGTCAATTTCTCGGTTACTCAAACCTAAGAGACCTGTAAGAAACCCAGGAAAGGCTAATAGATGGTATGTGCCACTGAATTTGTTCATGTACCACTAATTTATATAGATAAACAATAATTGTAGGGAGAAAATATGGAACCAGAAAAATTAATGGATGGTATTTCAAAAGAGATGAACATAGCGTTAAAAGCGATGGGAAAAGCAAAAACATCAGAAGAAAAACTAGTGTACAGTAAAATTGTGAATAATCTGTCTCAGTCACTTGGGGTATTCCTTAGCTTAGTAAGTGATATGGGACTATTTGATGACGATGGTGAACCTATTCCATTTTAGCGTAAGGTACATAACAAGCTGTTTAATTAACGCCAGACATATTAACTAATAACACTAATCAAGGCAATCTTTTGATCGTGACGTTAACCGCTTCACCACTGACCTGGAACACAAGGTAATGGTGAAATGCCCAGATTTGTGAAGGGTCCCAGAAAGAGGCCCCTGCACCGCCGGAAATCAAATAGCGGGTTGGCCCCCCAGCCCTGAAGACGGGCACCGTGGAGACGTTGGTTTCGTCAAAAGGGTTGTAAAAATAGTGTTCATGTGAGGCGAGCACGTAGGAGATGTTAGAGTATTTCGCGAATAATTCTATAAGTGCCTGGCGGCTTTCCCCATACAGGCTGTCTCGCTTTGGATTGAGAGGATGAATGGGGTAGTGCATGGCAACAAAGATGTGTGTTTTATCCCGGTTTGCGTCGAGATCCGCTTTTAGTTCAGCGAGTTGCTTGGGGCCAATATAGCTAAATTCCATAGGAGGCTTTGGGCCTTTCATTCCCTTGGGAGGAACGTCCTCTGTATTCAAGACGATGAAATGAGAATTCCCGAAGTCAAACGAGCCGTAAGTAGGGCCCACCACTTTCTCATACAACGTCTGCATCTTCTGACTGGGCATTTCCGTCCAGGGATTGGTGTTGACTACATCGTCTAACTCGTGGTTACCTGGCGCATTAAATATGGGAACTCCGGCTTCCTTTGCGTGTGAAAGGTAGTTTTTAAGGGTTTTTTCAATTGGATCGGAATCAAACGGTACCTGAGGTTCCCCTTTGACAATGTCCCCAAGGGATAGGCCAAAGTCCGGTGTTGGTTTGAGGCCTGATTTGATCTGGCTGAAAATTTGAGAGACAACGGTAAAATTGGGTTGACTGTCTCCGAAAACTACAAAGCT
>Ga0257118_1002269_pt1 | contig 9552 bp, 9 predicted proteins | sample SI112_150mmetaG_FD_190156 | JGI IMG/M metagenome (GOLD analysis project Ga0257118, IMG submission 190156) | Marine microbial communities from Saanich Inlet, British Columbia, Canada - SI112_150m | ecosystem: Environmental > Aquatic > Marine > Inlet | place: Canada: British Columbia | collected...
AACAAAATTTTAGATGATAAAGGTATTTCGCCACCATTTTATGGATCGAATATGACATTTTTTTGTAAAAAATCATGAATAAATTTAATTTATCAAATAGAGTTGCACTTATAACAGGATCTTCAGGTTTACTTGGTGTTGAACATGCGGCAGCATTGTTAGAAGTAGGTGCAATCGTTGTTATGACCGATGTAAATGAAAAAGGCTTAAAAAAGGCTTATGATGCTTTGTTAAATTCTGACAACAAGGAGCGTATTTTCTATAAAGTTATGGATGTTACCAATGAAGGAAATATTCAAGATGTTGCCAGAGAGTTAAAATCCGACGGGCTGAATGTTGATATCTTGATAAACAATGCGGCTATTGATCCTAAGGTGCAAAAAGATAGTATAGTTGAGTCTTCAAGATTGGAAAATTTTTCGGTAGATGACTGGGATTTTCAGATTAAAGTTGGACTGACTGGCGCTATGTTATGTTCTCAGGTTTTTGGCAAAGAAATGGCTAGGCGTGGTCAAGGTGTTATATTAAATATTGCTTCAGATTTATCAACTTTTGCGCCTGACCAAAGGCTGTATAAAAAAGAGGGATTACAGCCAGAGCAACAGCCCGTAAAGCCTGTTACTTACTCTGTTATAAAACATGGATTGATTGGCCTTACCAAATACTTAGCAACCTATTGGGCAGATAAGGGCGTTAGATGCAACGCATTATCTCCAGGTGGTGTTTTTAATGGACAGGACGATGATTTTGTACAAAAACTTACACACCTTATTCCAATGAGCAGAATGGCAACCAAGGATGAATATCGTGGCGCAGTACAATTTCTATGTTCAGATGCATCTGCATATATGAATGGACAAAACATTGTAATGGATGGCGGGCGTTCGGTTCTTTAGATGTGTGATAAATCTTTAAGCATGATAAGAGCAAGATTAAGTTCGAATAATATAAAACATTACATATAAATATTTAGAATGCATAAGATTAAAGCAGAATACTCTTTAAAAAGTATTAAACAGTACGATGAGAAAGTATTGAATTTTATTTCATTTTTGTTCAAAGATATAACTAAGAAACAATGGGAATGGGAATATTTACACTCACCAAATAAGTCGATTGTGAAAGTATGTGTTTTCGATAATATTATTATTGGTCATTATGCGTTGATAATGTTTCCAATGTTACTATCAGGTGCAGTTATTTCAGGTGCTAAAGCTGAGGGATCTCTTGTAGATATTAATGTAATTAGAAGACTCCAAAAATCTAACAGAGATGTATTTGGTAGGTTGGTGGAATCTTGTCTTGTTGAATTTAGTACTTTTGACAGGTTTGCTATTTTTGGGTTTCCCAATAGTAAGGCATTGCCTTCTCAGCTGAAACATGGGTATGACCACATAAAAATAAAGGGATATGAAAAGATATATGTTAGAAATCCATTATATTTAGCAAAAAATATACATGTACTTATTAAGCCTTTTTTTATAATATTGTCAGCACTATATAAAAAAATTGTTGATTTTATTGTGTTCTATTTTTTCAATAGAACGGGCAAGATCTCAAAGATGAAAAAACAAGATGAGGATGATTTAAATACTTTTTCATTTAAATTATCAGCTAAATATCATAATGTGTTAATGATTCATCGAACTTACCAGTATTATGAGTGGAGAATAATAGATAATCCATATGTTACGGGAGATGTATTATTATCAAGAGGAGTAGATGGTGAAATTGATGCGTTGATTGCATATTCTATAGAGAATAATATGCATTCAAAATACATGAAAATACAAGATATTGCTATATTAGATTACAAAGCTGGATCATTATTATTTAATAAAATATTGCATATTATGATTGATTATGACATTGATGCTCTCGCACTTTGGGAGCTAGAAAATAATTCCATAGCTGAAATGAAGTTCCATAAATTTATACCATTTTTTTCTCGGAAAAATATATTAAATAAAAGTATGATTTTTTATTCTAATTTATTTAAGAGTTTGAGTTTGTCACAGGATAATATCGATATCTCATTGATATATAAGCGTTTCTAAACCAATCTATGTTATCTTATAAGCTTGTTCTAGATAATACTACTACAAACTATCGCCCTGAAGTATTTTATGTATTTAAATATATAGAAAGGTGCTATTTAGTAGAGCGTGTTAATTCTGATCATGCAGATATAATTATTTCATATGGCGCATCTATCGATAGCTATACCGATATTTATTTACCTTCCAAGTTGATAAAACGTGTGTTGAAAATTGATAGCAATGGGGTTAGTTTAGTTGATAAGAGGCCTGTTATTGATGCATTAAAGAGTTGTATGGAAAATAATAACGGATATATAACCGATTCAATAGGTAGAAAATGCTTTCAAGAGGATTTAATTGCATTAGCATTTATTTTTCTTAGTAGAGTGGAAGAAAGGTTTTCAAAATCATTAGACCAACATAAACGTTATAAAATCGATGATGATATTGTTTTCCGTGCTGGATTCTATGGCTCTCCTGTGGTGGATATCTTGATAGATAAGTTTATTGATATTATCTTTAATGGCAAGGCAATTAAAAAAGTACATTACAGCGTAAAGCTGACTCATGATATTGATAGGCTTAGGAGTTATCACTCAATATGGGGTTCAGTTAGAGTTGTAATTGGTGATATTGTAAAACGAATGAATCCTAGTTTGGCGTTGGCAAGATTTCGTAAAGAGCTAAACTTGTTGGAGCCTTGGAGTTCCATGTATAAGCTAATTAATATTTATAATAAACTTGGGTTTAACGCTTTGTTTTTGTTAATGGGGCCAAGTAAACATGATATGGATAGTACATATTTTCTGAGAATGCCAAAATTATTAAAGCGTTACACAAGGATTCTGTTAGATAATGGCCATGAAATAGGATTTCACCCAGGGTATGATTCTTATTGCGATGAGTTTATTTATAATAAGCAAAAAAAGGATATTGAATGGCTGTTAAAGGTATTGCTTACAAGTGTTAGGCAGCATGTATTAAGGTTTGATATTGAGCAAACTCCTTTAATTTCAGAAAAATGCGGTATTGAAAATGATTATACTTTGGCATATCCAGAGTTGCTTGGATTTAGAAATGGCACATCACGTGGCATGCATGCCTTTGATTTTTCCAATAGAAAATCAATGGACTTAGTACTGTATCCTACCTCTATTGTGGATTTCACATTGCACGAAGGTAAGTATAATAACTTATCTATGGAAGAGGCATCTAAGATGGCAGATTGTATCATTACATTTTGTAAAAAATATGATGGCACTCTGGTAATTCTTTACCATACAGGTTATATGATAAATAAGTATTTTGCATTCTATAAGAGGTTACTCCATTCATTATAGGCATGTGTTCTTATTGCATATAGTTTATCAATCTTGGTTTAATATTGGGTCATGACCCCTAATATTTATCTAATATTAAGTATATATTTATGAAAATTATTATCGACAACAATTATGGGTGGAAAAAAACTAAATTAGAAGGTTGTTGTGTTTATTACACAGGATCTTTCAAAGAGCTTCTACCATCTATCAAGAAGATTATAGAACTAGGTGAATATCCGCAGACAAGTAGTCTTGATTTCATTCTCAACAAATTAACAGCACCATCCTCTGCGATTATAGACTTAACACACACTGTAATTGCTTTCGTAGATCATTTTTGTTGTTATCCATTATTTTATACAGTGACTGGAGATAGTGCTATATCTAATAATGCACGAAGATTAAGCATATCTGATAGAAGTAGAGATTGGGATATATTATCGGTTGAAGAGTTCTCTATGACAGGCTATGTCACAGGTTCTGACACACTTATTCAAGGCCTAAAGAAGCTACAATCTGGAGAGAGCATGATTGTAAATCGCTCGAATAATATTGTTAACATTTCTAGATATTATCGTTATTATTCAGCAGGAGATGAGAGTAGGAGTGACGATGACTGGGTTGATGAATTAGATGTTATTATGAATAACATTACACAGCGCATGATAGATCGTGCTGAAGAAAGACCAATTAGAGTGCCTTTAAGTGCAGGACTAGATTCTAGAGTATTAGTGTGTAAGTTGCATGAAGCAGGATACAATGATTTGGAAGTATTTTCATATGGTCCTCCAGGCAACTGGGAGGCGCGTGGTGCACAAACTATTGCAAAACGTTTGGATATACCATGGCGATCTGTTGTTATTAATAGGAAAGAAGCACATCAAATGTTCTGGTCTTCAGAGCGAGAAAAATATTGGAATTTTGCTGACGGTCTTTCTGCACTGCCTAATTTCCAGGAGTATTATCCTATTAGTAAATTACACAGTATGGGTGTTTTGCCTGAAAATTCTATATTAATTAATGGCCAATCTGGGGACTTTATTACCGGTGGACATGTACCAAAAACATTAATACAGTCTGATGCTAATGTGCGCACTCTTTTAGATATAATTATAGAAAAACACTATGCTCTTTGGACAAATTTAATGACTATAGATAGATTGGAACGTGTTGAGGAAAAAATTCTTAAGTTACTCGGTGTGAGTATAGACACTGAATTAACTGCTGAGGAGCTGGTATCGTTGTACGAGCGGTGGGAATGTGAAGAAAGGCAGGTAAAGTGGGTTATTCATGGACAAAGAGTGTATGATTTTTTTGGGTACGATTGGCAACTTCCATTATGGGATATTGAGCTTGCACGTTTTTATCAAAGAGTGCCGATTCATTTAAAATTAGACCAGTATCTCTACCGTTCTTGGCTGGAGCGTTGGAACTATAAAGGTCTTTTTCTTGATTTCAATCCATCTGTTTGGAGATGGCCGGGAGTTAGCTTAGCAGTAGTTCCTTTAGCAAAAGGAGTTGAAATGTTATTAGGAGGACGAGCTAAAAGGAAGTGGTATAAAATGTTTTACTATTTCGGGCATTCTTCAGATCACTACGCTCCTTACTCTTATAGTGAGTATTTTCAAGCGCGTAATTTGATACGCAATAGTACATCTCTTAATGGCCGTGTTTGGGCTAGAGAGAATTATCTACCACGTGAATTGGTTGATTTGGGACAGTAAATTAAAAGGTATTGAAGTGACATTAGATAAAATTAAAATAGCAGTAGTAGGCTGTGGCCGTATTTCAGAAAAACATTTTGAGTCAATAGATCAACATAAGAATTATTTAAAGTTGGTAGCTCTTTGTGATATTAATCAAACAGTATTAGAGGAGCATAGCGTCAAATACAGTGTAGAAGGGTATGCTTCAATGTCAGAGATGTTAGATAGTGTTGATATAGATATAGTTGTTATTTGCACTCCTAGTGGCGTTCATTCAGATCAAACAGTATTGGCAGCAGAACACGGTACCCATGTAATAACAGAAAAACCTATGGCAACACGTTGGAGTGACGGTCTGAACATGGTGCGAGCATGTGACAAAGCCGGAGTTAAGCTTTTTGTAGTTAAACAGAACCGTAAAAATAGTACATTACAACTTTTGAAGCGCGCAATTTCTGAAAAAAGGTTTGGAAAAATTTATATGGTTCATCTTAATGTGTTCTGGACAAGACCACAGGAATATTATGATTCAGCTAAATGGCGTGGAACCTGGGAGTTAGATGGTGGCGCCTTTATGAATCAAGCAAGTCACTATATTGATCTAATTGATTGGCTTATTGGCCCAGTGGATAGTATACAGGCAATGACGGCAACACTAGCAAGGGATATCGAAGTTGAAGATACTGGAGTGATGAATATTCGTTGGCGTAGTGGTACATTAGGGTCAATGAATGTTACTATGCTTACTTATCCTAAAAATTATGAAGGATCTATAACTATTATTGGCGAGAAGGGGACGGTACGTGTTGGAGGGGTGGCAGTAAATGAGATTGAAAAGTGGGAATTTGAAGACAGGCAAGATTACGATGAACAGGTTGAAAATGCTAGCTATGAGACAACCTCAGTATATGGTTTTGGTCATCCACTCTATTATAAAAATGTAATTGATGTGTTACAAGGTAAGGCAGAGCCTGAAACTGATGGACGTGAAGGCTTGAAATCACTGGAAATACTGATTGCTGCATATCTTTCTGCTAGGGATGGGAGAACAATTTCATTGCCACTTGAGTACTGAAAGTAATAGATATGATACATAATACGGCGCTCATTGATAGTGGGGCAAACATTGGATTAAGTACAAAAATCTGGCATTGGGTTCATGTGTGTAGTGGGGCAGTAATCGGAGAAAAATGCTCATTAGGACAAAATGTATTTGTTGGCAATAAGGTGTTAATTGGTAATAATGTAAAGATTCAAAATAATGTTTCTGTGTATGATAATGTGACAATAGAAGATGATGTTTTTTGTGGTCCTAGCATGGTTTTTACTAATGTAATTAATCCACGTTCCGCTGTTTCCCGTAAAAATGAATACCGAAATACATTGGTAAGTAAGGGAGCGACATTGGGAGCTAATTGTACAATTGTGTGTGGAGTTACAATTGGGAAATATGCTTTTGTAGGGGCAGGTTCTGTAGTTACCAAAGATATTAAAGATTATGCTTTAGTTGTTGGTGTTCCTGCAACTCAAATTGGCTGGATGAGTGAGTTTGGAGAGAGAATTGATATTCCTATTCAAGGAGAAGGCATATTTACATGTAAAAAAACTAAAGACAGATATCAAGTACTAAAAGGTATTTGTAGGAAGATTTAATTTTGAAAATATTAACTGTTATAGGGGCTCGTCCACAATTTATTAAAGCCGCAACTGTATCACGATTACTTCATGATGATGAGTATGCTGAAATAGAAGAAGTTGTAGTGCATACAGGGCAGCACTATGATGATAACATGTCGCAAAGTTTCTTTAATGAACTTAATATGCCTATCCCAAAATATAATTTTGAAGTAGGCAGTGGTACGCATGGTCAGCAAACTGGTGCGATTATCATAGGCCTTGAAAAAGTCATCAAGCTAGAGGAGCCAGATTGGATATTAGTTTATGGCGACACAAATTCAACAATCGCAGCAGCTTTAGTTGCGGCAAAGACACCATGTAAATTAGCCCATGTAGAATCTGGTTTACGATCTTACAGGTGGGGAATGCCTGAAGAAGTTAATCGTATTGTGACTGATAGATTGTCAAACCTACTGTTTTGTCCTACAATTTTAGCGCAAAAGAATCTTGTATCTGAAGGAGGCAATCAAAAGACAATTGTTACTGGTGATGTTATGTACGATAGTTTTGTTTATTATAGTAATATTCTAGATTATGACGCAATAATTCAAAAAAATAATTTGAAAAAAAGTGAGTATTTGTTAGTAACTATACACCGTGCAGAGAATACTGACGATAAGAGAAGATTGGGTAATATTATTTCGGCTCTACGAAGTATTTCTAGAAAAGTTGAAGTGGTATTACCTATTCACCCGAGAACAAAAAAAATGATTCAGAAGTTTTCACTCTCTCTTGAAGGCATAAAAGTAATTGAGCCTGTGTCTTATTTATCTATGATAGCATTTATTGTAAATTCAAAAGCAGTAGTAACAGATAGTGGTGGGCTGCAAAAAGAAGCTTATTTTGCAAAAAAAAAATGTCTTACAATTAGAGACGAGACAGAGTGGATGGAAACACTAGAAAATGGATGGAATAAACTAGTTTCACCATGTAATGAATCCAAGCTTATAGATAATTTAAATAATATTCTGAGTTTAGATTGTTCAGATCTTAAATATAATTTTCACTATGGATCAGGTAATGCAGCAAAGAAAATTATTGATGCAATTGTAGACTTTGAATGAAAATTTTGTATGCAACACGACTATTTTCTGGATTGGAAACTAGCTTTGCAAGTAACATTTGGAAACCTACAGGGGCTCCAACTATTTACAAGGTAATTGAAGAGCTGGATAAGAGGCATGAGGTGAAGTTTATTTTTTCTGCTAAGGATAACGGTGATGGATATTTTTCTACGTGGGTCAAGAAGAATGATTATATTTCTACTATTACTGGGTTGGATCAGTCAATACGTGTCTTGTCTGGCATAAATTTTTTTCCTAAGTGGATAGCAAGAAAACTTGCAATGTTTTTACGCGAAATTCGTCAGATGTTTGTTATTATCCTTGAGATTTTAAGATTTAAACCAGATGTTATTTACTGTGATCATGCTAATATTATCCTTGCAGCAATTTTGGCTCGTTGTCAACATTGTATTCCTGTAGTTTTTCGCGCTATGGGCGTCTATCCATTTATGCGACAAACATTAACACCTGTTAGCATGATTCATCGGATTTATCGGTGGGCGTACAAATCACCTTTCTCTCTTGTTATTTGTACACAGGATGGGAGTGGTGTTGAGCTATGGTTAGATAATGCATTAGGTGTTGGAGTAAAGAGTAAAGTATTACTTAATGGTGTTGATAAGATTACTATTACCAGTATTTTAGATAAGAAACTGCAACTTATTTCAAAAAAGCATAATATTATTCTTTTTGTGGGAAAATTAGAAAAATATAAAGGCTGTTATGAGTTTATAGAGTCTGTATTGTTGTTGCTCAAGAGAAAAAATACCAAAGTTCATGTATTAGTTATTGGTATAGGAAGTGAGCAAAAACAGTTAATGAAGTTAGTAGAAAAATCTAAATGTATAGATGACTTTACTTTTATTGACAGACTGTCGCATGACCAGATTTTGGCGGCTCATGAACTTAGTGATATTTATGTTTCTATGAATCATCTTGGAAATCTGAGTAACGCAAATCTTGAGGCTATTCAATCAAATGATTGCATGGTTATTCCTTGTCCTCAGCCGGATATTGGTGTTGATGTTGAGACAAATAATTTATTACTTGGAGCGGCTGTAAATGTTCCTATCAACAACCCAAAAAAACTATCTGATTCACTTTATGATCTCATCCATCATAAGGAAAAAAGATTAATAATGTCTAAAGAAATCAGTATAAAAAAACAAAGTTTTTTATGGTCATGGGATGAGAGAATAAGTGCAGAAATGTCCTTGCTTGAAAATCTTGTGCTGGGCTCTGTAGAATAATATTCGTTCTATTTTAAGGTGAAACTGTAATGTTAAAAATTAAATTTATAATCATTAAGGCCATAGGCAGGTTTAAAAAAATTATTGCTGGTTGGGCTCATCCTGCACAAACAACAGAAATTTTTTTTTCTGGATTAGCCAACGATAACCTACACCCTGAACAAGTAGATGGTTATATAATAATGTACGACCTCACAGTTCGATTGGTGGGATTCCACCAAGAAAGCTACTTGAGGCTATTTAAACAACGGAGATTCTATTTTTAGCAAGCGTTAGAAATGGGAGGATTACACTTGCAAATTGACATATCGCCATTATGGTTGATTCCTATTTCCGCAATTATAAAAATTGACATATTTCTCCTTTATTTTCTCTCATTTTAACACCCCAAAACCTCTGACAACTTTTTAAAATTTCTTATATAGAACATCCTAAGAAGCCTTCTTCTTATTCTGGTTTAATTTTATACTTTCTTGGTACACATCCATTGGTTT
>Ga0257118_1002282_pt1 | contig 9496 bp, 12 predicted proteins | sample SI112_150mmetaG_FD_190156 | JGI IMG/M metagenome (GOLD analysis project Ga0257118, IMG submission 190156) | Marine microbial communities from Saanich Inlet, British Columbia, Canada - SI112_150m | ecosystem: Environmental > Aquatic > Marine > Inlet | place: Canada: British Columbia | collected...
TTACGATAAAGTACTGACATATTTTTATATATCTCATTAAATTCTAGTATTTGCATTATTAACTTACAAAGATTAAATTAGTTAGAGCTCTTGTACAAGCAACATAATATAAATTATCTTCTTGTTGGGATTCCCACATACTTCTAGCTCTATCTTTAAAATATTGACAACTATCAGCATTTATAAAATAAACATTATCATTTTCTAAACCTTTAGCTGCATGAATAGTCATTAGCTTTCTACAGCTAGCACTGTCTGAATGTAACAATAACTTCTTAACGAACTTATTGATATCAGCAGGTGTATTAGCCATGTCAATAATAGATAATAAACTATCATATTTATTTTCAGTGTTACTTGTGCTCCATCTGTTACCTGAAGCTTTAAATAATTCTCTGTCGTACTGATTACACACATTAGCACGCATATCAGCTAAGTTTGTACAGTCTTTAAATGCCTTGTTTAAGTCTTTCTTTAGTTGAGTGATGAATGCACTGCCTATTGAGAAATGCTCGTTATTTAGGATGAATTTATAGGCTAACTTAATTAAGTTATTATTCGTCCTGCTGATAATAAAACAATCATCAGGGTAAGTTGTTTCTTTCAAATTAGAGTGAAGTATTTTACCTCCAGTTTTAGTACTGAAGATATTAGGTACGATGTGACTAACACTTGGTAGTACTTCTTTAGGGCACCTGAAGCTTTGCGTCATGTCATACTCAACAGGGTTGTACATACTGTTAATCTTATCTAATGCAAATGGGTCACTGCCTCTAAAGCCATAAATTGCTTGATTAGCATCTCCCACAAAGATAATACGCTTAGTAGGTATACATGCTAAGAACGCTATCTGTTGTGGATTTAAATCTTGGCACTCATCTACTAAGACAATGTCAAATTTATCAGATTTCCAGCCATTATCAATAGGATACTGAAGCATATCCTCACCACTTATTTCAGAAGTGTCTAATTTTCCGGCTTTCAATATTTGCTTAGCTTCTGGAATAAAGTTATGTCCTATCTGAAAATGGTCACAAGTATTTTTCCAAGAGGTGTCTGAAATATTTCCATTCATACACATGTGCTTGCTAGCTAATGTTGTAGAGGCATTGTATGCGTATTTATTATATTTATTAAAATTCACCCTACTTCTTGGGTAGTGTTTCTTAACTAAACCTAATCCAAATGAGTTGAATGTCTTACATATCCAACCCATAGGTAACTTAGGTACTACCTCTTTAACAATTGCTTTGTTGAATGCTAAATAAATACCTTTGTCGTATTTATCTGCAAGCATCATTAAGGTAGAAGTTTTACCACTACCAGCTACTGCGTTAACTAAGATAGATTCTTCGTTACTGTCTATGATATTTTGTTGTTGTTTTGTTGATTTTAAATTTTTAATTGATGGTATGCTGAGATTTGACATTATTTGTTCTCTATTAAAGTTTCGGTGCGAAATACATTTACTTGTTGTCTAACTAAGCAAACATTACTATCTTGAAAATGTGTTAAGTGTTCAGCAAATCGTTCAATAGGTAAACTGTCTAAAGTACATTTACTATTGCGGTTATTGATACAACCTTTGTGTGTACATTTAGGTACTTTGAAATATTCGAGCATAATCCTCCAAGGTTTAAGTTAATTACAGTTAAAAGCATACTATCTATACTTTTAATATTTAAGTTTTAATACTTTAAAAAACCGTCCGGAGGACGGCTAAAACCTCACTAAAAAAATAAGAACCTACCCCATAAATGGGATAGATTCGTATTAGTTAACTGTGTTTCATTATGATAGCATATATTCGCTGTTGAGTATGTCTTTTGATAAGTCTGTTGAAAGTTTAACAATCTCAACATATTCCCCACTGATTTCTGACAAGATATCCGACAATAAATCACTATCAGCAATATCTGCTAATACCTCTCTATAAGTCTGACTTACTGCCTGTAAGTAGTCTGGACTAAATACGAAACAGTCATGAATATGGACTAACTCAATGCCCATGTCATTACATATTCGTACCATCTGTCTTGCTACGTAACCATCTATGCTGTGTACGATGTTAGCAACTAGACTTCTATAATTATCTGAAGGTTGTTGCTTGTTATAACGATAAGTGAAGGTTCGATGGTCTAACTCGTCTACTTCAATTCTAACGTCTTTCATCTCAGTAACGGGTACTCTGGCTATATGACCATCAGGAAGACTCCATTGATGTACATCACTGTCATATTTCCAGTACTCATTGATAGCCTCCATAACTTCCATAGCACCTGGCATTAACCCATCTAACGTATCATTAAATGCTATTAACTGTTTCTTGTTAAATGCTTTGAACGGTACAGCAGTTGAATTATAAAATGTTGTCATACAAGGTTTCTTGACATCCCCCCTATTAACTCCATATTTGCCATTTAAGAGCACATTCATCTTATCGGCTATCATTTGATAGACATCTTCTCTAGTACCCGTATTCAGCATATTACACACTCTGGCAGTATCTTTACAACCTGATAATGCTCCCATTATCTGTAAACCTGAAGCAGTAGCATCAATAGACATGACATAACCAGTCTTATGTCCAGCCTTAGAATCATAGTAAGCAGTTAATGCTTTCTGTCCTAAGATAGGTTCATCAAACTGGGCCATGTCAAATGCTAACTGTTTATTAAACCAGTCAATTCTACCTTGCCATGTCATTTTGTCATGACCAGCATGATTAGCAATAGCAATCTTAATGTTATCAAGGTTAGTTATATAATCCTTATGGTGCAAAGATATCATAGCCTTACCATACTCGTTAGATTGAACATTCAAGTCATAACCGGATGAGTAACTTCTACCTCGTTTGTCATAACGCCATACAAAGTAGAAAGGTTTGCCTAAGTTATCTGAAATAACTCTGTCGTACTGTGATTTATCCATATTGTCATTAGGATTCTCATTATTGATGTATGTAGGTATATCAATAGTCCAAGCAATAGATTGCAGGGTGTTCAATACGTCATATGATTGATATTCCTCGTGATGGTTACCTTTGCCTAGGATGATAGACTTACGCTCCCATAACCAACCACCATCAGTATTAGAAATCCAATCATTAGGTTTCTGTAGCATAGGTGGTAGGAATTGTAGGTAGTTCAATTTATCCATAGTATCAGCACTTAGTTTAAGTTTAGGCATTATAGTTGTACTATCGTCATTTAATTCAATGTCATATAACTTACCATGACACAGTGATAGTATCTCAGCACCCGTCTTAACAGCATCTATTTGATTCTTGTAACCCAAAGTTAGACCTAACTCTGTTGCAGGCCCTTGAATAGGTTTATTACTATCTGATGCTAAGATAATAGATAGTATGTTTTGTACTATCTCCATAGTTTTAGGTAGATTGTTTACTCTGACTTGCTTAGATTCATAGTAAGTACCTGAACGGTAACTATCTATTGCCAAATTTAAAGAATCAATTATCTTAGTTGGTATGTCGTCTAATACATCTAACAGTATCAGGTTATTCCGTTGTCTCTTTGAATATTCTAACTCGTTATTGAGTTGTAAGTTCATACTATCTCCCATTATATAATTAGTAAAAATGCACAGGCATATCTCAACCAGTGTTGATATACCCATGCATAGTGTTGTCAAGACTTAACTTGACTTCTTAGTGATTACTGTCCCATCAATATGTGTTCAGATATCTGATTCTGAGTGATTCGATAAAGGGACTAACTTGTTTTATCTATGTAGTACTTAATTACATGTAGTTACAGTGCATTAAGTAAGTCATCTGCCTCTTGTGCAGACATTGGTTTATGAATGTCTTCAAGAGTTACAGTTGATAACTGTTGCTTAAGGTAGTCAATACTATCGGTGATTTCAGACTCTGTTGAATCATCATCTAAGTCATTGATGTAGTAGTTAATGAAACCTACTTGCTTAACACCTTTGTCTCTGTTGTTAGGAATAGAGATAGTGTAGTTTACATCACCATCATTATTCTCAGCAGTTACTCCGAAGATACCATTGTGCAATACTTTTAGTAATTGCTCCGTAGTAATCTTCATCTTAGTGAATACACCAGATGGTCTGAACTCAACTGCGGTATCTTCAGCGATAACGATATTGAATTTAGTTATAGTGTTGTTAGTTGTATTGCTCTTGCGAGACTTGTTTGTTTTAAGTATTGTCATTGTGACACTCCTATTATTTTGCTACCGGAAATAAGGAACTAATCGCATGGTAGCGTAACGATTAGTGGGTGGAAATTATTTGTGTGTTAGGAATTAAATCTTTCTAGTTACTATCTTCAGCGTTAGTGCATACAACCCATCTACCACTAAGATAGCAGTATTTGATGAGTTATATGTATGTGTTGAGTTAAACGATTACAGCATTTGCATAGATAACTGAATACCAGTAGAATTCTAGTAAAGTATTCATGGTATTTGTAATTGTATGAATAGGGTATAAACGTTATAGGCGTATAGTCCAACTACAATTAATGCAAAGGTAATAGCAATGTTGATTATTTTATTCATGACGTTAACTCCACATTGGGTTTTCTAAATCATTTTGTAATGACTTGATGGTTTTATAAGGAATCTTAGAGTAGTATCTTAATCCTACTTTCTTTAGTATTAATATTTCTAATAATTTGTCTTGAATGAATGTACCAATACAAGCGTCTAATTCATCTTGATTATTAATCTCGAATTTATCTAGTAGTTGGTTATACATTTGTGAGTCAATAGTTACATTGATAGTTTTTATATCTGTTCTCATGATTGTTTCTCCGTTTGTTGTATTGTTGAAGTCATTTCTAGTGTTAAGGTAGATAATAGTTCTTCAATATGTTTAGCAGTGTTTACTTTACCAACGATTATTTTGTTGAACTCGGATTTAACTGCTAAATATTCTTGTAGTATGTCAGCGTGAATGCGTTGGCTAAATACTCTAGTTTGTGGTTTACCATTTATTGTATAGTGCATAGTAGTTCCTTGATTGATTGATAAGTTAGTTAGTTGAGCCTTTTATATTCACAGTTGCTCAGGTGGTAGCATAAACAGTTTGATATCATGTTCGGGATATGTATGTGTTATATGAAAGGTTGCAGTGGATAAAGTTTATAGACATCAGTTACATCTATAAAGATAATGCCTATGCCTTGTTGCTCATTAACATACTCTCTGTCATAACTACCATCTACAAACAACCAATCCTCGGATTTGGTGACGTAGCTATATACCCACATGTAGTTATCCTCAAGTGTTACGCCAGTTCCAATTATATTGTGTATTAAGTTCATATTATTCTCCGTTTTAATTGATAAGTTGTGGGCTGACACTCCCACTCATATAGGTATAAGCCATATGTCTAGAGATATACTGCTCTACTTTCAGTAATAGTTTTATATCTTATCGGATATGTTTAATTTGGTGAATAGTTTTTCATCATATTCAGGATGCACTCATCATAACACTAACAGTAATAAAGTGAATAGAGTGATAAATGTTATAAATATTAAACCTTCTAATAATAATTTAATGTTATGTTTTAGTATTGGGTTCATGCTTTCTTAGGTCTTCCAACTGATGCTGTAATACCGTGTTCCTTTCTGAATTGTTTAATGTTTTCTTGTGATTCTAGTATTGCCATTTCAACTGATTCATCGAGTGTTATGTTTATAATCTTGAATGATTGACGAGTAGAATGTTTAAGCCCTTCATCACCTACAAGTACGTTTACAAGTTCTGCTGAGTTTTCGATAGTTTTTCCTACTGATGCTAAAGTATTGCTGATGTTCTTCCAAAGTTTCATGTGTTTCTCCTGTTTTATTATTATTATTGAGTATCTTAAGTGTTAAGCATAAGTTGGAATATTCAGTATAAAAGAATACAACAACAAATTGCCTGACGGTCGGCAGACCCGCTATCAAGTATGAGAGATTTCTTTTAAACTTACTATCACGCTCAATGTGTGATGTGTGTGTGTGATGCTCTATAAAAAAAATAACATCAACACCCTAAATAGGATGCTGATGTTAATGGGTCTTTACATGGCGTCAATGGAAGCGTTAACCTCATCGGCTGTCAGTTTCATAGATACCATACCAACATCTGTAGACTTAAGTAAAGTGCGTAGTTCTGCAATGACGGTGTTCTTGTCATCATCAGAAGACTCATCTACTAAATCGTTATCGAAGAAGTTGATATGGCCAAACATTGTAGAACCATTACCAAGGTTAAAGTTAACGTGGCCTTTTTCAGTCATAGAACTGGTACGGATAGTTAACTTCTTGGATGTCAAAATCTTAACAACTTGCTTGGCTGTTATGTCCCTGTAATTACTAGTAGGGATAAACTGCAAAGATTCATTGTCTGCAAAATTGATATAGATTGCACGAGACTTAGATGTATTATTTTCTGTATTCATTTTATTACTCCATTATTTAAAATTAGACCATTACTTTATGTAACGGCCAAATACTTGTCAACAAGTATCCTGACGCTCGGCAGAGCAAAAAAAGAATAAAAAAGATAGTTAATTTTAAACAATAGGGGGGGTGCCTTCACCTTACCATCATAACCATGTAAGTTTACTAAGGTCATACACAAAATATAAAATATACTAATAGTGAATAGGTCATCCTGCCCCCTATTGATACGAGCATACGTCCCGCGCCCAAAGGAGCTTGCGACTGCCGGGATGTGGGTAAGTATGTGAGTATCTTATTACTAAATATATTATTTTCTTTTTAGTTAAAGTGGTGACTCTTGCGGACTGCGTCCTAATATATATAAAGGGAAACGCTACAACCCGCATTCCTCCAAGGGAAAAGTTTTAGGAAGTATATAACTCTGGTTATATACTTTTCTATAACAATGCTGGATAAGTATATCAATTTACTAAATGAAGTTATATCTTTTATAGATGTGTGTATACTTGCTGGCTATGAGATATGACCACGAGCAAGCATGTATGGATATTAAAACAACAGATGGAAAAGATTGCATTGACTTATTACTAGCAATGCCTAAGCTTCAAGGCAGAGTGTGGAAACACCTGTTTAACTTAAAAGACTTAGATGGGCAAATAGCTACTACAAACAAAGAAGTAAGTGAAGCTCTTGGTGTGGCTGCTCCTAACATAAGCACTGCTATAAGTTGGTTAGTTGGGCATGAAGATATCCAACGAGATGGTATTCACTTTTATGTGAACCCTTACAGATGGTGGTTTGGTAATCTTGACAGGCGGCACATTGCACGGGTGTCTTGGGACAAACGTAAGAATGCTAAAGTAAATCCACAGGGAGTAAAATGCAATTAGTAAATAAAGAATTTACAAAAGACTTAACGCTTGTACAGCTACAAGCCAGTATGCCTAAGAAGTTTAGGCACAATGTAACTGAAGATATGGTTAAGTTTATTAATGCTACTGAGGGTGATGAGTTTAGAGATATCTACAAAGAAAACTTACTGGGGTTTTCAGATGTAATGCAGTTAGGTAGATATGGCATGACTGAATATCTTAATGCTGTGAAGTTTGTAAGTTATAAGCTACTGGGTGATTCTAATACTATTGCTTACGCTAAGGTGTTTCCTGACAGATATCAGAGATTGGTAGATAAGAACACTCCGATGAAGACTATCTCTAGCTTCTCAACGACTTACAACAAAGGTGCGTTAGTTCATAAGATATTAGAGCGTACATTGGTGCCTGTGCATATTCTAAATATGGATATACATCAGGAAGCTATTAATATTCAAGCTGAGCTTATGAGAGATGCCAAATCAGAGACTGTTAGACAGAAGGCAGCTGAATGCTTGATTATGCAATTAAAAGCCCCAGAAACGGCTAAGATTGAAGTTGACGTTAATTACAACAATGATTCTATTGATGAGTTGAGGGCTACGACTAGAGCTTTAGCCCAGCAACAACTTAAGTTAATTCAGAGTGGAGCTGTTACAGCTGAAGATATGGCACACTCAGATATTATTGCCAGGAAGAAAGATACTGTTGAAACTGAGTACGAAGAAGTATGATTACTGGGTTACTAGTTATGGTGGGGGTTTACTTGCTAGTGGGGAGTGTGGTATTACTAATAATGTGGAGAATAAAATGATACATTGCATGAATGATTGTTTAGGTAAGTTGAAAGCTATTAAGTTAATGGCACAGGTGGGGATGAATGAATCTAATGACTCATCTGAGAGAAATAGGTTTGAGCAGATCTCTATGGAGGTTAGCTATCTTATTGTAGAGGCTGAACAAGATGATGCTAAACGTGTTGAACATTTGAGGACGTACAGAAAATAATGGAAGGATTAGTTAAGAAGACTGTTGAAGAATGGTTAAACGATATTGACTATTCTCTAGATGCAAGTTATGTGCCTAGCGAGTTTGCATTAGAATTTGTTAGTTTTATTAAGCTAGTTAACGGTGAACGTGGTGAAGAGAATAAAACACCTGTAATTCATTACAAGATGCTAGATAACATTACTGGCAAGAGACAGAATACCGTTAACATGTGTTCACGTGGTCTTGCTAAGACAACTATCCTGGCAGAGTATCTAATACTGTATTTAGCTGTGTATGGCTCTATTCCTGGATTTGGTGATGTAGATTATGGTTTGTATGTTTCTGACTCAATTGAGAATGGTGTCAAGAAAATGAGACTACGTTTAGAGCGTAGATGTGATAACAGCCCATTCCTTAAAGCTTATCTAGATAAATCTAAGTTTACTGACATTAGATGGTACTTTAAAAATAATCAAGGGAAAGAGCTGGTAATAACGGGTCATGGTGCTAAGACTGGTGTTCGTGGAACAGTAGAGCTGAATACTAGGCCTCAGTTAGCGATACTGGATGACTTACTCTCAGATGATGATGCTAGGTCACCTACTATTATTGAAAGTGTAGAAAATACTATTTACTCAGCTATTGACTATGCGTTGCACCCTAATAGACGTAAAGTAATCTGGTCAGGTACCCCCTTTAATGCTAAAGACCCTCTGTACAAGGCAGTAGAGTCTGGAGTGTGGTATGTTAACGTTTACCCAGTATGTGAAGAGTTTCCTGTACCTAAAAGTGACTTTAAGGGAGCTTGGGAGGACAGATTTAACTATGAGTATGTGAAGAGTCAGTATGATAAGTCTAAAGGTGCTGGTAAGTTAGACAGCTTCAACCAGGAGCTAATGCTACGTATTATGTCTGAGGAAGAACGTCTCATTAAGGATAGTGATATTACTTGGTATAAGCATTCTAATGTTAAGAATAACATGGGAGCATTTAACTTCTATATTACGACTGACTTCGCTACTAGTGAGAAAGAGTCTGCTGACTTTAGTACGATAAATGTGTGGGCTTATAATAATCAGGGTGACTGGTTATGGGTAGATGGATTCTGTAAGAAAGCTCTGATGGATAAATCTATAGATGAATTATTTAGATTAGCTCAGAAATACCGCCCACAGGAAGTAGGTGTAGA
>Ga0257118_1002285_pt1 | contig 9489 bp, 7 predicted proteins | sample SI112_150mmetaG_FD_190156 | JGI IMG/M metagenome (GOLD analysis project Ga0257118, IMG submission 190156) | Marine microbial communities from Saanich Inlet, British Columbia, Canada - SI112_150m | ecosystem: Environmental > Aquatic > Marine > Inlet | place: Canada: British Columbia | collected...
TGGTTGAGGGTATTTATTCAACTAGTCGTTTGCCAGATAAAAAATCAGGGAAAGGCAAAAATCGTAATGGTATATATAATTTTTATCTTGGTGGCAAATGGTTAACTCTTGGCAAACATCCTCTAAAAAGAAATTATACAGAAAAAAAGAATTTTAAAGTTGGTATTTCATGGGATTTCGAGTCTAATATTGGTGTTGTAGTAGATGATTCATACGAACAATCTAAAATTCAAATGCAAAGGTCTGGCCATGTTTATTCTAATGGAGTTAAGGATATAGAATTATTTGATTTTTCTCGAATTTGGCCTGAAAAGTTTAATGTGTCAACAGGTGTTGCTATAAAAAAAACAAACCAAAAAGGTGAATTTAAAATTGGTGATAACAATTTTAATCTTGGTGTAGATAATTCTAATAATTATATTTTTCTTTTTTTCAGAAATGGTTTAACATATTTTTTTAATCATGAAGGAAAAAAATTAACTAGGGCATTATCAGTTAAACAACAATTTGCAGAACAAATTGATGAGAAGGTAATGAAAATCATGAAACAATACAACAGTTGTGATTTAAAAGAACTTTCACGAAGATCAATGAATTATATGGTTCACATGTGGGAAACTAAACCTTCAAGATTTTCTCCTAGATTCGGAAGAAGATTATTAATTAATGGTTCTTATAGTGCTCCTGTTGGAAAAGGGTCTCATATTAAAATAAGACATTATGAAGGTGATCGTAAGAAGCAGTATATTTTTGTTGGAAGAGCTCATGATGGAAAACCTGTTGAGATTTCTTGGCAAGGTCATTATTTAATTATAAAAGATAAAAATAAACAAGTGCTTAATGCTCATGCTCTTTCAACTCCAGGAATTGAAATGTTAAAACCACATACAATAGATACTTTACAGGAGGCAATTACTATAAGAGACCTTGATGAAAAATTAAGAGCAGAGCTTGCTGTTAATGGTATTAAGTATAGATTTTGTCGGCCTCAAATAAGAGAGTATCTAAGTGGTTATCAACCAAATATAAGAAAAGCAATTCTTGCCCACACTTTTTCTGATGAAAGAATGAATTCATTTTATTTACTTGTTGATAATGGGATAAATATACAAAGATATCCTTTATTATGTCATAGTGCAACTATAAGAAATTAAGCATAAAATAGTTAAATTCCTGTGTAATTATACAAATACTTAAAAATCCATTGTTATTTCTTCTATTTATGGATGTTAGTTTAGAATTAATTCAAGAGAATTTAGAAAAAGATCATGTTAGAAAAAGAACTTTTATAGACATGTATAAGCAAGTTAGAGAGCAATCAAAAGATTTTCCTTTTACCTGTGTTACAGCATTGGAGCATTTAGTTACAAAACTATTAGACAATGATCCTATTCAACCAGTTGTAGCATTAGAAGCAGATTTCTCAACTGATATTAATCCTAATGCAACTTATGAAAGTTATGGCAAGATGACTTCTAGGTTTCAGTTTTATTTTTTAGGGCAGGATATTCATCTTGGAACTTATTTAGCAGCTGATGTTGATGGGAGAAAAATGCATGTTGGTGCAACTTTAAAAAATTTAACAGATCTTACAATTCATCACTCCATTGATGGTGTTGTTGACAGAACATTTCAACTAGAATTATCAGAATTAATAAACTGTGGTTTTATTAAAGCATCTCGCCTTGATTCTTTGAAAGCAGTTGGGTTAAAAAAAGCAACGAGCAAAGGAAAAATTCATTTTAAATCAAAACAATATGCTTTTGGGATGGAATATGCAAACAAGTATATATTTGTTTTTTTAGATAAAGGTGAATTTTACTTTTTTGATGAACAAGCAGAAGAAGTTATTCCTTCTACAACTGGTTTAATTGATCAAGTTTTGTCTGGTAAACATGCTAGAATTAATAAAGTAAAAAGAGAAATAAAAATGTTTGATGCATACCTAAATTCTGCAAAAGCAGGTAAAGGTTTAAGAAAAAGATGGTTTTCTGAACCTAATTCTTTTTCAAAAGATGGGATTAGAATTTTGCTCTCAGGAAAAAAGTCTGCAAGAACTAATTGTGATGGTAATTTAGATTTTAGACATTATGTTGGTGGAAAACCTATTCCTGATTTTTATGTTGATCAAAATTTAAAACCAACAGATGTTGATTTATATTGGTGTGGTCCAAATGTTTTAGTTCTGGATAAATTAGGTAGAGCATTAAATGCACATATTCTTGCAACTCCAGGTATTGAAACTATGAAAGTTCCTTATATTCCTGATTTAGAACAAGCAATTGCTTTGATTCCTCTTAATAATATTGCTTTGCCTAGAATTACAGTTAATTCCAATATTTATTGTTTTTCTACAAAAAAAATAAAGGAATTTCTCAAACCATTTCCAACTTATTGTCCTAAAGCATTATATGCTAGTGTTTATCAAGCACCTTTTGATCCTAGCATTAGGAGGCTTAGAAGTAATTTTAGTGGGCAAAATTCTTTTATGTTGTTAGTGAATTATGATGGTGGTAATTATACTTTTCCTATTTCTAGTATTAATCATATCTGTAGAAAAACTAGCTAATTATAATAACACTTAAAAAGCCTTATTCATTACCTTCTTATATGGGGGCAGAGTTGACTTTAGAAGAGAAACTAGACAAGCGAGTAGAATCTGATTTAGAGATACTTAGCGATGTTTATGATTATCTTAAGGAGCCAATTTCTAATTTCTTTAGCATGTTAGAACGAGTTAGAATCTCACAACCTTTTCCTCTTTATCCACTTGAGAAAATGGTTGATTTATTTCAAGGTTATTTGCTTAATTCTCGTGATCAAGGATTTATGGTTTATTCTTCTATACCTAAACCAAAATCACGAAAAAAATTAAAATTTAAAGCTTATCAAAAACTTTCAAAAAGAAATTTTGAAGATTGTTTTGGTATAGGGTTAAAAGTAATAGGGATGTCTAATAAAATTCATTTAGCAGGTGAACAATTTTATATTGGTAATGGGAGAGTTAATGATCCTGTTTTTATTTTTTTTAATCAAGGAAATTTACACATGTTTGATTCAAAATCTCAACCAATAGAATATAAAAAACTGGAACGTGGGAAATCTGGTATGTCTTATAAAAGACCAAGAAATGTTGGTAATAACAGATTACTTATTACTAAATTGTATTTTAATCGTTTTGATCAAGAAAAAAATTCTGCAGAAGCAGTTGAATTTATGCAAGATATGTGGTATACAAACCCAGAAAGATTTAATGATTATGGTCTTAAATTATTGTTAAAGGGTTTTATCAATGGTATGACTGATATTTCAGGTAATTTTCATTTAACTCATATTAAATATGAAAAAGATGAAAATGATGATTCAGGAATTGAAAAAAGAAAAGATATAAAAGTATTTTATGTTAATCCTTTGTATTCAGATCAGAATGTTAGATTTTCTTGGCGTGGTTCTTATGTTTTAATTAGAAATGGTGGCCATTCATTAGCAGGTGCTGCAAATTTAAATCCTTATCCTGGAATCTTAACTTCTAGACCAGAATATATTGAACATTTACAAGAGGTTATTGCAGTAAGAAATCTTAATTCTTTGTTACAAGATCCAGAAATGCGAGTAAATGGAACTGAATATGTTTTTTCTGCAGATGAAATTAAAGATATTGCTAAAAACTATTCTGATTCTAGTACTTTAGCATTGTTTATGCATTTTTCTTTAGGTAAAACAGATTCAGTTAAGTTACTTATTAACACAGGTAAGGAATTAAAAACAGAAAATATTCAGTATAGAAAAAGAAATGGATCTTTTCCTGATCCAGGTTCTTTAAGAAAGATTAAAACTAGAGAATTTAAAAAAGAAGTAAGGCGTATAAGAAAAGAACATGATGGGTTTGATTCAACTAATAATTCTAAAGAAGCTGTTGAATATCTCAGAAATTTATGGATTTCTAATTCAGAATTATTTGATAATGCTACGGGTAGAATAATTCTTTTAGAAGCTTCCTTAGAATCTAAAGTTCATAAAGATGGTGGTATCATTCCATTTAGTTATTATGAGGATAGCGAAATGAGACGATTTTATGCAGGAAAAAGATATAATGGAAAAGAAATTACATTGTCTTGGCGTGGTCCTTATGTTATTTTAAGTCATAGAAGTGAAAGATTTATACATGCTTATGAAAGAAGTGATTTTGGTTTTGAAGTATCAGGTAGTAAAAAACTAAAAGAATTAGTTGAGGCTGTTCAAATTAGGAATATTGATTCTCTTATACAGCCATGTCTGACTATTAATAATGTTAGGTATCGATTTTCAACACCAGAATTAAGTGGATATCTTAATGGTTTATCAGGCACTACGAATATGGCATTTATGGGGCATGTATTTAAGGATCCATCTCAAAGTGAATTTCACTTTCTTGTAAAAGCAAATGATACTAACTATATGTTTAGCATACAGAATGTAAGGTATGGTTTGAAAAGAAAATAATTATTTTTTTAATACTACAATCTTCTTGCTTAAACTTTTATGTAAATAATGATTAAACTCTGCTTTTATTTTCCATTTACCTAATAATTTTTTATATTTTGCATCATTAGGAAACATTACTACTATTTTCTTTGAAAATTTATATGCCTTTTCTAAGAATTTCTTAACTACTACTTCAATTTCTTTTGCCTTTGTATTTCTACCATAAGGAATATCAGTTACAACTGCATCAACTTTTTCTTTAAAATCTAATGCATCTCTTAATCCAACTTCAAATTTATTAATTCCATAATGATCTAGATTAATTACACCTTTTCTTGCCATAATCACGTCTAAATCACAACCAATTATTTTATGACCTAATAATCCTGCTTCAATTAATATTCCACAAGTTCCACAAAAAGGATCTAATACTTTTTTCTTTCTAAGACCAGTAGAAATATTAACACATGCTTTAGCAAGTCTTGGATCTAATGAACTTGGATGTAGTTGTGGCCTTAAATGTGCTTTTCTCTGCAAAAAATCTTTGGAATTCTTCCAAATTAATTTAGTTACAAAAATCTTATTACCAAATTTAATAAAAACAAACTCACTATTAGCTTTCTTTAAATCAACTTTTGGTTTTCTTAATTTATTCCAAATTAAATCTGCATATTTTCTTTCATTAGAAACATCAATGCCAACACATCTTACACAATATTTTTTTTTGTAATGCTTTTGCCAATCAAACTTCTTAATTTTACTCAATAAATTTTTCATAGAACTTTCAAACAAAATTTCATATGCAAAATTAGTATATGCTAGGTTCTTAATTGCTTTAGCTTTCTTATCACTAAGATTAATTAAAGCTAACTCTTTTTTACTCACAATCTTATTTAATCCAAGATACTCAATAACTTCAAACTTACTTAACCTTAAATCTTGCTTAGATAACACTAATATATATTTCATAGACTATGTTTTACTAATAAAATATATAAAGCTTCTCCTCTTACACGTTTATATGGCTAAAAGAGGCAGACCAGTAAGATCAGAGATTAGGGAAAATATAGCAGAGATATTATACTTTAAGCGTAAGGCTTTTGGGTATGAATTAGCTAAACTTTACAATCAAATATTTCCAAAATGTACTTCAAGGGTTATTTATTATCATCTTAAAAAAGGTGAAACATTAGGAGAATTTAAAATCCATAAAATCATTAAGGAAGATGGTAATTTTAGTTGGGGTTCAACAGTTGAAAGAATATATTATGAATTAGGTGAAAAAGCAACTCCTCAGATAAAAGATCAAGTTAAAGAATTCTTTGATAAGAGAGATAAATAATTTTAATAATATTTATTACAATAATGTATATACCTTTTTCTATATTAGCACGAAAAACTTTTTATATCAATTAATATACAATATATTAATTCAACATAATTTAATATTAATAGTTAATAATTAATAATATGGGGTGTTATACATGGCTGATAGACAAAGATGGAATTCAAGAATGATTTTTCTTTTTGCAGCAGTAGGTTCTGCAATTGGTTTAGGCAATTTATGGAGGTTTCCTTATTTAACATTTAAATATGGTGGTGGTGCTTTTCTTATTCCATATTTAATTGCATTATTGGTTTTAGGTATTCCACTTTTAATTATGGAATTTGCAATTGGTCAAAGAATGCAGCAAGGTGCAGTTCATGCTTTTAAGAAAGTTAATCATAGGTTAGCGGGCATTGGTTTTGGAGCAGTTTTTAGTGGTTTTGTTGTTTGTGTTTATTATGCAGCTGTTATGGCCTGGGCCCTTGTTTATTTAATAAAATCATTTGCAGTTAAGGTTCCATGGACAGGAGGGGCTGAAGGGTATTTTTATAATAATGTATTAAAAATAACAGATGGTATTGGCACGATTGGTCATTTTAATTGGGTGTTATTTTTTGCTTTACTTGCTGTTTGGGTTTTGATATACTTCTGTGTTTGGAAAGGAACTAAGAGTGTTGGTAAAGTTGTTATGATAACAATGCCTTTGCCAATTATTCTGCTAGTAGTCCTTTTTATCAGGGGAGTTACATTACCAGGTGCATTGACAGGTATCATTTTTTATTTAAAGCCAAACTTTGGTGCACTATTTGATACAGAGGTATGGTTAGCAGCAGTTTCTCAAATCTTTTTTACATTAAGTTTAGCATTTGGGATAATGATTGCTTATGCAAGTTATAATAAAGAAACTTCTGATATATCAAAGAATGCTTATGTGACTGCTTTAGTGAATTCAGCAGTATCTTTATTCTCAGGGTTTGTTGTGTTCTCTGTTTTAGGATATATGGCTACTGCTCAGGGTGTTGGTGTTGCAGATGTTGTAACTTCTGGACCAGGATTAGCATTTGTTGCATTTCCACAAGCTTTGTCATTAATGCCATTTGCAGCATTTTTTTCAGTGTTATTTTTCTTAACTTTGCTTAGTCTTGGGATAGATAGTGCATTTTCACTTGTTGAAGCAGTTAATGCTACTTTTTTAGACACTAGCAAAAAATTAGCAACAAAGAAAGTTGCATTTTATGTTTGTTTTGTTTCATTTGTTTTAGGGATTATTTTTACCACAGGAGCAGGTTTGTATTTCCTAGATCTTATTGATCATTTCATAACAAACTTTGGTTTGGTAATTGTTGGTATATTTGAGGCAATTGCAATAGGTTGGATTTTTGGAGCAGAAAAGCTTAGGACATACATTAATTCTGTCTCTGACTGGAAGGTTGGCAAATGGTGGAACTATGCAATCAAATATTTTGTTCCAGCTGTATTAATCATTATGGTTGTTGCACAGTTTATTAATGAAACTAAAGAAAACTATGGTGGTTATCCTGGTTGGGCAATTGCTGTTGGTTGGTTAACTGTAATTATACCAATTGTTATAGGAATTGTTTTAGCAATCAAACCTATGAAAGTAGAAGTTAATGTTTAATTTCTTTTTTTTATTTCTTTGATTTTCTTTAACAGGCCGGCAGGCTCTTTTTGTTCTGACTTATTTTTTATTATATATTTCCTTTTACTATGTTAACAATAAATCCAACAACAACAACGGCACGGACGGACATTTGCAAGCAAATATCCTACTCGCTTTCAGCTCGCCCGGCCATGCTGTTGGATTTAAAATACTTATCTCATCATAATTTATTTTAAAACATTAAAGAATTAACCAAAGAAACTAAACGGATTACCTAAGTAAGTACTTAATAATCCAAATAACAAAAATGCTAAAAATAAGAATGCAATAAATACCCAAACCTTTTGTGCTTTTTTCTTATTATTCATAACCTTGTGTAAACTAATTTGCAGTATTCTTCCACCATCAACAATTCCTAGTGGTAATAAATTAGCTAGTCCAATAAACAAATTAAGTAAGAATAGCCATTTAAACAAGCTTTTTAACCAGAATACAAATGGTGCTAACCATCCATAACCTTCTTTGATTTTTGCTTCATTTTGAATATTATTAATTCCTATTAATGGTTTGGTTTCATCTCCTGGCATTGAGGTAGTAGTAATTACATAAGTTGAATTGCCTTCTCCAAATGTTATTTCCTCTCCTGGTTCAACACAATAACTTATATCAGTATAAAACTCTTCATAACTATTAATTTTTTTATCATTGTACATATCAATAATTGTCCCATCTTTTAATCCTGCTTCTCCTGCAGGAAGAGAATCATTCATTATATCAAAGCTAAAACCAACGGGTTCTGTAATATATGCTTCTACAGGGCTAATAATCCATGCTGATGCAAATAAAATCATAAGTGCTAATACAATATTTGCAACAGGTCCAGCAGCTAAGATTGAGTATTGAACAATATCTTTGGTTTTCTTCATCTTTTTTTCATTTGGTTCAACAAATGCTGCAGGTATTATTGGAACTAATAGGGCAAGTACTGCAAAACCACTAGATGTTACTTCTAAATCATGAGCACGTGCAACAACACCATGTGCAAATTCATGAACAACTGCTAAGATAAAAATAGAAATAATCCAGTCTGTGAAAGGTAGAAAACCAATTCCTGGTATATTTGTAAATGGTAAAACTAAAACCATGCCTGGTTGAGTAACCATTGGTTGAAACACTAATTTCAACATTAATAATAATACTGCAACTGAAATATAAATCATTCCAACAAAACCAATGCCTATGGATATATAACCAAATAATTTAACATATTCTCTATATTTACTTGATATTTTATCCATTAATTTTATTCCAAGTTTAGTTCTGTAAAGAATAATATAAATGAATGGGAAAAAAACTTTTTGTACATCTAATTGTTTTCTTTTAATAATTAAAAATACTCCTAGAATAATAACAAATAAGATTGCAAATATTATCTGTATGTCCATTAATAATCCTCTTTTTTAGTATGTAATTAATAAATTCTAATTGATTATAAAAAATTTAAATAAATAAAAAATCTATTTCTTTCTTTTGATTCTAAGTTCAGATGTGTTGCACTTTCTACACTTAACTTTTCCAGCTAATACTTTCATGTTTGGTGCTCTAATTTTACATTTGCATTTTCTACATACAAATATGTTTTTGAACAATCTTGCCTCAGCTTCTGCGTATTTTACCATGATTATCTACCTTCCTCAATTTTAACTTAATCACTCTTAACTTGTTTCATTACTTTTGAATCCAGTACAACCCAAAATAACACATTACATCCTTCAACACATCCTTCTTTTAATTCCGCAGGAATTTCTAGGTCAAAAGTTTCATATGTTTCAACATCCATTACATTTGCTTTACTTTCTGAAATAGATAGTACTTGAGCTGTTCTTTTATCAATAATTGGAACATCAATATTGTCATGCCCTGGCATAACAATTACTCTTTTTTTATCATCTAGTATGCCAACTGCACTTAATCTTACTTTTGCATGCCCATGTTTACCTGGCCTTGAAACTTGAGTATCAGTTACCTTACATGCTGCTCCGTCTACTACGACATAACTGCCTTTTTGCAGACTTAT
>Ga0257118_1002298_pt1 | contig 9428 bp, 17 predicted proteins | sample SI112_150mmetaG_FD_190156 | JGI IMG/M metagenome (GOLD analysis project Ga0257118, IMG submission 190156) | Marine microbial communities from Saanich Inlet, British Columbia, Canada - SI112_150m | ecosystem: Environmental > Aquatic > Marine > Inlet | place: Canada: British Columbia | collected...
AGGAAGCCTCACCCTTTTTTAGACGGGCAGGACAGGATAGTTTGCCAATGAATTTCATGAATAAACTCCCACATGGTCTATCTCATATTTCCCTGCCGGTGGGTCATAGGTCATATTGATACTGCCAACTTTGCCGACCTCCTGGAACCTTATTTTCTGAATATCAATAACTACATTGCCAGATTCTTTTTTTCTAAACACGCTAAAAGCGTTGTCTGCCATGTTCGACCAATGAGCAGATCCCGCAATATCAAAAACGGTTGGCGGTTTGTTTTTATGCTCTTTATCTATTTTTGTCGGGTGAGCTACAACCCAGACTGCGATGTCATTATTTCTAGCGAACAGTCTAATCTTTGCCAAAAACTGTGCTATATATTCTGTCTCTGACACGCCTGAAGGTCTTACGTTTGAGATCATATTGTAGGGGTCAATAACCAACCCACGTATTCCCTCCCTGTAAATCAGCTTTTTAGCTAAGTCAAGGATGTTATCAATCGTAACAACTTCTGGGGCGATAAAATAAAAATGTTCGTCAATGTATTTTTCTGCGCTAGAGAGTTCTTCTTTAGTCATTCTCGCCGTGTACCCATCGAAGAATGGCTTGCCTACTATTTTCTGTGCGAACTTTGCAATGTGTCTTGTATAGGGCAGGTTCTCTAAACTACACATCCCGAACTTCCAACCATTCTTTTTAGAAAGGTTCAACAATAGCGCATCGAGAAACTCTGACTTACCGTGCCCAGGGAACCCCGTTACAATATTCATCTCGCCGGTTTTTATCTTATAGTGTTCGTCAAGTTCTTTCCACCCCGTACTGAATAGCGTACCTGTACCGTGTTGATACATCTCGTAGAGTGGCTCCGACATATCAGAGGCGGTTATTATTCCCGCGATAGGGAATGGTTTGGCTGTACCAATAATTGCCTTGAGTGCTGACTTGCCGTGTTTAATGAGGACGTCATTGGCATCTTTACAGCCCTTGGGGTAGGTTACTCTTTGGCATTTCTCGGCACCTAGTCTTCGGGCAAGTTCTTTCTCAAGTGTCTGTCCTGCGGGGTCATTGTCAACTGCGATTATAAATTCATCTACCTCAGATAGTTCCTTCCTACAATTTTCAAGGAAACTAAATTTAGAGTCATAGTTCTGGGTTCCTGGGGCTGGCGCTCCATCAGGCACACTTACCACAAACGAATATCCAACCTCATCGAAGGAGAGCTTATCCATTTCTCCTTCACAAATAATCAGCGTACCACCTGAAATACCATCGAGGCCATATAATATTTTCTCAGCACCCTTCTCTTGTCTGAATTGCTTGTCGGCGGAACGATACTTTACGTTGACCGTTTCTCCATTACGCTTGAACGGGAAGCATATAGCTCCGTTTTTTCCAAAGACGTTCTTTTTGTATTGGATGTCGTTTCTCTTAAGCGTAACCTCTGAAATTCCACGATCACTAAAATATTTAGCAACCTCTTCTGGGAACCCACTTTCTTCTTTCCAGGCTGGCTTAGTGAAAATTGGTTTTGGTATTCTCGTGTGGAGTGAACCCGACCATTGGCAATGGTGGCAGTTCCATACACCATCATCTGCGTTGACGCTTAAACATTTGTCGTTTTTCTTTTTTCTCTTATCTGAGCATTCAGGGCAGGTCGTGGTTATTTGGCCTGTAGCCTCTTGTGGAATGTCAATACCGAAATCTTGGTAAGTCTTCATTAGAAGCCCTCTTCTTCTTTTGGGGCGACTTCATCAGCCCAACGCATATCCTTCAGCCATGTCTCAAGAAGCAAATTCTTCTTCTTGTATTGCTCTGCAAATTCACCCGACTTGACCTGAATCTTTAGGGCATCCAACATCTCACCAATCAACCCTTCGCTTGGCTGCATATTCTCAAATCTTAACAACGCTGGCTGTTTCTTTTGTTTGTATGGGTAGATGTACCAAAGTTCTTCAAATTTTTTGGACAAAGTATCTTTATTTAAATTGTTTATATTATTGTTTGTGTTGGTCTGAGATTGGTCTGAGATTGGTCTGAGATCTTTTTGAGAATCTTCTGCGATTGTTCCACCTTGGTAAGTATTGTAATTACAGACGGTTAGTATTGTCGTAATACGAATGTTGTCTAAACGTAACATCTCGTCTTTTACTAGCAAACCTAGAAAATGCCTTGTCGCTGATACAGACCACCCGAATCTTGTCGCCCAGGTTTTTATGCTGTTTGATGACTGCCCTCTTTTGGTAGATACTAGTTGTCCTTTTATTAGCTGTTTCTTCTCGGCGTGGTTGCACTCCATCAGTATATCAAGCCATGCCTGCCCGTAAGAAAATGGTTTATACCCCCAAATCCAATGGCTCATTGTCTTTCTGTGTATGCTAATCCATCCATTATCAGCCATTATCATCTCCTGAATGGAATTTTGCTAGATGCTGATCTAGCGACTCCGAAACGCCTTCGCTAACATAATGACTAAGTCGATCAGCCACCCTATAGGTTCGGTTGAAGTGCTTGGTCACTACAGCGTCAAAGTGAAAGAAATCAGCCTCAGACGCAATTTTCTTGTATAAGTCCAACAAAAGTCGGTGAGCTTCCTTGTGACATTCAGAACAATAGCAATGGAGGGTTTCGTTGTCGTATTCCCATAATTTTAAACTATTATCATAATAGCCATGATGGACGTGAAGTTGTTTGTCTGGATTATGGCAATTTTCACATGCGAAGCCGTGGTACTCAAGGATCTCTAATCGCTTTTTCTGCCACTTGGGATGCTTAAGCATTTCTTGATAATTCATTTTTTTCATAGTTTCACCAAATAAAAGATAGGGGATTTGATGCGGTGATTTAATTCCGCCCGCAGATTGCTCTTTTGGGAATCCCCTAATTTGTTATTTGATATGGAGGTAAATCGTTTCATCATCATAATTTAATGCTATTCTTCTTTATCCGCAAACTCTTTTTCAATTATTTTACCACAAGTATCGCAATAACCCTTTTCATTCACTTCACAGCTATGCCCGAATGCGACCTTATCACGTTTATGCTCTTTGAGGCAACGGTTATATGATGATTTCAATTTACCTAACCCAATAGTCGACTTCTGGTTGTCTAATATCCATTTACGCAACACAATCATCTCGTCCACTTGTTCTCGGACTGACATGTCTGTATTGCGTTTAACCTTATCCATGTGCTTTTGGGCATTCTTTGATACTCTGACAAGGGTGGTAGGTGCTTTGATCTTCCTCATTCTTCTTCCTCCACAAATTCAGCATGTTCTTTACACCTAGAGCAGATAGCTAGTCCATCATGGATTTCATTCCAGGGTGGGGCTCCGCAGCAATTTGATAGGCGGGTATCATCTCTTTTAATTCGTTCCATATTCTTTTCAAACCTTCTGAGTTCGTCACCCAACAGTCTATTACGAGATCCCTTACCCATTTTCCCCTGCCTTTGCTTGTGCTTTAAAATTATTATCTAGTATCATATTTACGAGTTCATTGATAGGGAGGTTAGACTTGTCGTGCATTCTTTCCAGTTTCTCGTACAGGTGGGGTAGTATCATCACTTTTCGGGCGTGTTTGTACTTTTCCCCTAGTGTCTTTGTCATGCGTCTACCTCTATCATGGAGGAGTCTATGCGTTGGAAGTCGTCTATCCATAGATAATCTTGCTCAACATCTTCGGCTGATTCCATATATCTGTCCGTCAATTTCCAACTCTTTGTGGTTTTATCCTTATACGCCCACAAATACAGCTTCTTTTTCTCTTTAGGCTTGATGCGGTAGAACTCAGGTTCATGATAATACTCAGGTTCAACTAAGTCTAACCACATTTCTTTTGGGCTATCTTCTAATACTTGTATCACTTCCCCTCGCTCTTGTGCTTCCTTTAATTCGGCGTATGGGTCTGGTTTGTAAGCACTAAGATTATCCAATTTCTTAATGGCATCGCCTAGCATCATTGATACCTCTAGCAATTTGTCATTCATTTTCAATCCCTTCCCTTAAGTCATCATATAGTTTATCATAGAATAGTATCTTGTCGTACTGATACCATCTCCCTTTAATTTTGTAGTGTCCAAGGTGGTGTTCATCTATATCATCTTTTTTGAATTTTTTCCATAGTTCTCGATGATAGACTTCACCAATAAAGGGTTCTTTCTTGTCTTTAAGTTGGTCTTCAAGGCGTATCATCGCTTCAAAAAGAACATTTAGTTCGTAATGTGTTACTTTGTTTTTTCTCACACAGTAATAAGTCAAGGCTAAAATAGCAATACCTAGTGAAATTGATGCTATCAATGTTTATACCCCTTACTTATTGAACCAATTAACCACAAGATACACATAAAAATGATAAAAAGGTAGAAGGCACAGCCAAGTATGGTGAAAATTGTGTCAAGAATTGTCATTTCGTTCCCCTTTCCCTAGATATTAATACTTGACAAATAAAAGTCAAGTGTTTTGTTAACAACTTATGCGTAAAATGGGTGCCAAGTTGATGTTATTTTGGCAATTCCCTCATTATTCAGGGTAGCTTCTATAATCCAGAAGCCTGTATGTGCGGGTATTCGCTTGCCTCTCATCCATTTCGATTGTTTTTGGATAGATCCACAGGAAAAGGCGTGAATATGGCGTTCAAACATATATAATTGCTTATGGGTGTGTCCACAAATCATAATCCCAGGCTTCTCTCCACCTGTTAGGGACTCGATAACCTTCTGAATGCGGTAAGATGTAGCGTAAGAGTTGCCATCTTCGCCATGCCACAGTTTAATTGTCGTATTCCCTATGGCTATATCGCCTTCATCGTGTCCTAAATAGTGGGCGTGTGGGATAGCTTCGCAAATATCTTCAACAATTAGGGCGCCATTCGACTTAATATACCATCTATCATGGTTTCCATCTATCATATACAGTGGTGCGGGGCATTCTCTAAGGACATCAATGGCGTGTCTTTTCTGTTCTGTGTATCCAAGGTGGGTAAGTTCATAGATATGTCCTGCTCTATGGCTCATCCCTTCGGTAACGTCCCCAGAGTGTGTTACGAAATCTACTTTTTCTTTTTCAAATTCTTTAAAGGCAGCCTTGACATAGGCGGGGTCGGTATAGATAGAGCCAAGGTGTGTATCTGACAGGGCTCCGAACTTCACGGTTTTGCCAGAGAAATTGATTTGTGGCACCTTATCCATCCCTGGGAGGACTCTACTGCCCTTTGCTATCGCCCTTAGTTCCGCTTCATCATAATTATCGGCAATATCTCTCAGCGCCTTGGACTTTTTAAGCCCTCCAATTTTATATTCCTTTGCTAGTCTCCAATAGCGGTCTAATGTCCCCTGTTTAATCTTATAGGTTTTCAGGGTTAATTCGTTGCCATAGACGGCTTCAAACGCTAAGATTTCTCGAACTCGTTGCTCAGATGCTTGGTCTTTCTTCATAGATCCTCCTGTTAGAATATAATCAATATTGGGTGGTTTAGGTAGTTATTTAGAGTGGTGGATACAGCCAAAATTCTTACCAACCTCTTATCTGATGCTGGCAGACTAACTCCTTATTTTTCACCTTTTAATATAAAACAAGCGATATGTCTACCCGTACCGTTGCCTTGCGAACCATCTTCTGTTGCAAGCCATTTAACGTCACCCAAATTCCTGACTTCTGCACCGGCCTTTAAAAGCATAAGCACCCATTTGTCAATAGGATAGACCATTACAACGTCTTTGCCCTGTTTATTCTCAGCGATAGCCTTCCTCGCCCACGCTGTAGCACCCTTCTTCTTCCCGTCATGTAGGATGGATCCAAAAGGTGGGTTCACATAGTTAGATTCCCCCCACTCATCAGTCAGACCATCAAATCCATTAGGCAATGGATAAGGGCATGGGTCAAAGTCAAAATTAAATTCAGAGTCAAGTTCTTCAAATAGGTTAGGCGGCGTAAGCCAATAATGCTTCTTGTCCTCACCATTCCCGTCTGCGAACTTCGTACCTTCGATATTCTCCACCAAAGGATTAAACAGCGTTAATTGCCCCATCATTTTCCTCCTGTTAGAATATAATCAATCCGATGTGTAACCACTAAATAAAATTACTATTGTCAGGCAAAGATACAGGCGCTCATTTATTCACTCTCCTTAATCTTAGTTAGTGCTTCGCCCTCATCGACAGAAAAGGCTATCCCACTATCATCGTATGTGACATAAACTGAATATCCGCACCGTACAATCAATGAGATAAGCGTATGCTCCTCATTACGGGTCAATGGCTTTGTATGGACAACGACCTCATACCTACTCATTTATTCACTCTCCGATTCTATGGGGTTAGGAGTTTTTGAATCTTCCAACCACATCTTATGAGCCGTGTCAACTTGCTCTTGGTCAAACTCCATGTTTTTAATCGGGGTATTCCTAATCTGCATGAGCTTAATCAACACCTTCTCGTTAAATGTTTCTGCGTGTCCACTACCATTATCAAGGACACAACGAACGATGTCCATAATTTCCTCGTCATTACCTCGGTTTACATAACGTATACTCATCCATCTTCCTCCTTATCGGTTTCACAGACAGCATTCCTCCTTGAGCGCACCCCGAATATGTGCAGAACGCTCTCCGCTATTTTTACATCCAGGCTTATTGTTCATGATCTCACCAAGTAACCTACTGGCATAGTTCTCTTGATGCGTTGCCTGGTCTTTGGGGTATATGGCAAAGACAGTGAGTAAGGGGGTAATCATTAAAATAATCTTTCTTGAATTGTGTTTAATTTAAACCGCTTGACAGCATCGTTAAAATAATCTCCGTCTAGTTCGCAAATATCAAGATCAAAGCCTTCCATGTGACAGGCGATAGCGGAAGAGAATGAGCCTCCGTGTGTGTCTAGTATCTTGTCGCCCTCTTTGGCATAGTTCTGCAATGTCCATTTATATAGCTGTACTGGCTTCTGATTTGGGTGAACCCTTTCGACTCCAGACTCAAACCCCTTATTGAAACCAAACCACTCAAAGAAACAATATTTCACAAGTTTATTGAAAGACTGATACGCTATTTCACAGTCTGAAAGAGGCCCCACCGACTTCTTGTGCCATATTATAGCGCCACTATGCTCCAAATATTGAGGATAGTAATTAGAACCCCATATTATTTGGTTTTTAGATACCCTAAACATCTCCTTGAAATACTCAATGCTTGGTGTCTTATTGTTATTCGCATAGTGTTTCATTGTCGCGCTATGATAATCTTTGGAGTTCTGCCCGAATTTTCCATCAGAGGCTCCAACATTATGAGGCGGGTCAACTATCGCTAAATCATAATAGTTATCGGGCTTATCCTTCATAAATTCCATGCAGTCCATGTTAAATGCTTGGATTTTAGGTGATTCGCTTAGAACCATTTTCCCTCCTGTTAGAATATAATAATATTAGTGTGGTTTATGAAGGCGTATTTGCGAACAAGCCTTCCTGTATAGGTGGTATTGCGCCTGTGATTTTGTTCAACAGGTATAGCCCTATCTCTGGATTAACACAATTTCTAAGAACTGTGTCCTTCCTTATTCCTGAATATTTGCTCAAGTCAAAGCCTAGTCGAGCCTCCCATTCAGCCCTTTTACCAAACTCTATACTGTCCCCCTCCTGACTAAATGAATGGAGTTGTCTATTGCTCCAATAGTGATGCCTTCCAATTTCAGCCGCAGGCGGGATTAATGGGTTGTAGTACGCTATTACATTCTCAACTACCCAATCACCCTTAAAAAAATGTTTCAATAATAGTATTTCCTGGTATAGCCCCATGTTTGGATATTTTGCGACAGACTTATGCGCCCCCGTTCTTTTGCTATCAGAGAAAACTCTCAATCTTCCAAGCTGGCTATGTGTCGGACATGGTGGGCTACTCCAAATAAAGTCGAACTCTTTGAAGTGATCTAAAAGGTATTGGTGGGCGTCACCCACTATTACAGTGTCGTTTGGAAAGAAGTCCTGGTATATCGCTGCAATAGATTCATTCAGTTCAACGGCTGTGATCTCATGCTCATCGCCCCACAGCTTACGATTCCCCCCGATTCCTGCATATAAATTTAATATTTTCATATTTCCCCTTTCTCATCTAATCTAAACACTTTGTTAACAACATCAAGGATTTTCTTCAAATAGTCATAACCATTTTAAGATGTTGCGTTTTTTGGTAAGTTAAAGTACAATATATTGGTCATTAAGCCACATAACGTGAATAATGGTTATCATAGTGGACATTAAAGCATTTGTGGATGGATTATCAAATAAGTATGGGGATTTGTTATTTTTGTCAGAAAAAACAGTATTAATTTCTGACATAATCGTTAATTGTGATAAAAATAGTCGTAGCCTGTTAATATTAGAGTTAGTCAGGGTTGCTCACGGGGTGGAGACCGACTTCTCTTTGGCCTTTAATCTAGCCCTATATTTACGCTGATATTCTCTCTGTTTAGCATTATAAGCCAATCTATCCTCACCCATACGCTTCCTTATAGCCCTACGACCATGCTCCTGGCACTTCTTAAGGTTATTCCTACGGTACTCCCTAGCATAAGCATCCATACAACCCTTGCAATGCGTAGCCCTACCATAGAACTCCGTCCCTACACCACACTTAGTACATACCTTCATATAAACTCCTTTCACCTATAATCTAATATAGACTAACCTAGACGCAAGCTATTTTTAATTTTAGAGGCGTAACTATAATAAACATAGTTGCTAGTAACAGCTCTATAGGAATTTTTAGAAGTGTTTAAGGTGGATATATCATATAAATGAGCCCCCCGCCCGCTTGCCTGGGAGGGTGCCGGATCCATACATTAGCCTATAATATGATAGATTGAAGCCTATACTCATTCTCTAGTCTACTTAATCTTTATTATGGGGAGTGTTAAATATATTAGAGGGGTTATTCGTTGAATATGTGCTGTTATGTATTGAATATACCCCAACACCCTATGACATGCAGCTAAATGCAACTATGCGTATTGACTGCATACACTAACTGCATATGACTGCATATTGATATACTGGCTTGTGTCTATTATATACAATACATAGCTCGCTGCTAAACTATCTTGCATTTATTTTAGTTTGTTAACAAATATATCTTGCATTAGGCTTGGCAATGGTTTAACGTGTAGCAACAACCAAAGGGAGTACATCATGGAAACAATCAGGGACATACAGTATAAGTTACAAGACTTAGCACCGTTATTCGGCCTTGCTTTATCATTAGGCGTTATGATGCTGGCTTGTTATTTAAGTAGTAATTAAACCAATAAAGGGAGATCCAAAAATGAGACGACCAATTATTAACTACTATGAATTAAGTGAGGACTGGCAAGCTGAGGCAAGGCGGAACCTAGAGGACTATGAGGAGCATAGTTATTTAGAGCCCTTGGAGTCACAGAATCCGACCGAGCA